>Ga0209231_1000022_pt1 | contig 133293 bp, 119 predicted proteins | sample Deesub45470m_DNA_FD_188086 | JGI IMG/M metagenome (GOLD analysis project Ga0209231, IMG submission 188086) | Deep subsurface microbial communities from North Pacific Ocean - 450_OLKR46/470m Metagenome (SPAdes) (version 2) | ecosystem: Environmental > Terrestrial > Deep subsurface >...
AAACCCCGCAGGCCAAACCCCGCTTCGCGGTGGCTTGGGATTATGCCGATATTTTCGGCAAAGAAAAAACCAGGACCGGAGTGTTCCGAAAATTCGAATCCGATGCCAGCGAGACCAGCTTTATGATCGAGCTCAATCCTGAGCTCAAATTGCCTGATATTGACCTGATCGCCGGCATCGATCTGTACCACTACACCGAAGTGCCGCCGAAGAAACTGCCCTTGACGGTCAGCTATCTGGGGCAGTATCGGTATAAGGGGGTGCTGGGACATTCAGAAAAGAACTATATTGAAGAACGACTTCTGAAAAATAAGAAACCCCTCTTCCTTTGTCTCCGCTTCAAGCCGATCCTCGGTAGCCAAATGGGATTTCAGCAGTACGATTTTGCTAGCCCTTGGAATATGCAGATTGAGTGGATCAAAAGGGCACAGATTGTTCAGGAAGAGTACGAAGAACAGATGAAATTTCATGCGAGTTTAGATGAAACGGGCATGGCGGCGGCTTATCAGTACAAGCAAATGGTCGAGAGGATGAAACAGGCGCGTGGGGTGGTTATCCGTCGGCATTCGGAGCATGGGGAGGAGCCAGATTTCGAATGGCGAATCCTAACTTTCAATAGTGAATTTGCTTTTTCAGTGCCCAAGAAACAGCTATGAAACATTTAATTTTTTTCGCTCTTATCATAATCTCTGTCTTTCTGGGAGCATGCAAGCCGATGAATCAAAAGAGACAACCCCTGTCCGGCCAATGGCAAGAGCTTTTTCAAAACCCGGCAAGCCTATCAGAAAAAAGCCGGGGAACGCCGCTATCTTTGAACAAGTCCCTGATTCAAGATTACGACATTAGCGGTGTTCAGTTATTTTATGCAACATTTGACGATACCGAATGGACTGCCGTCACAGGCCAAAAAAGTCAACTCATCAACGTCATTTTCAAAAACAGCAATCTGGCAGATGTGGATTTTTCCTTTTCCGCGTTGACCGACGTCACTTTTGAGAACGTGACTTTTGTCGGGGCCCGGTTTCATCACAGTACCTTCGTTAATGTTCGTTTTGAGAATTGTAAAATATTGGATCCCCAAAAAGATCACTTCAGGAGTTTTAGCGGACTCAAGGCGCAGGGCGTAAAAATAGTGAACTCAAAACTTCAAAACCTTACTTTTTTTGAATCCCAGGGAGATTTTTTGATCGAAAAAAGTCAGTTCGAGGACGTCAGTTTTTCCGGACTGACCTTTCCGTCCTCTATGAATATCAATTCCAGCCAACTGGAGAATGTCAAATTCGACAACTCCAACTTTACTACCTTCACTGTCATCGACTCCCAACTTAAAAATACTTCGGTACAAGATTCCCACATAGGAAAAGTTGTTATTAGTAATTCATCATTGGACATTTCGTTCTCTGGATCTGTTCTGGGAGAAGTCCGTGTCTCAGAAATAAGAAGTGAGTTGCTAGGCTTTGTGGATGCCAGTGCGAGCGATATGAGCATCAGTTTTTGCAAGGAAGGAAGTGATATTTCCTTGACAGGATTGAAATTCAACAATCTTAAAATCGAAAATTGCAACCATGTAGACTTTATGGTTCCTGAGGGTGTCGGAAAAAACCTGATGATTTCGAATTCAATCTTAAAAGTTGCCAGATTTAGGGCTATGGCCGTAGACCATCTCCTTATCGACAATGTTGAATTCACCGGCGAAACCAATTTTGATGGCGCCCAGGCTAAAAAATCCGAAATTCACAATATCAAAAAAAGCCCTGGCGCCATCATTACCGCCACCGGGTCGAATATTCGGCTTTATTGAGGAGAAGCCATTTTTCTCTACGCGCCGGTAGAAAAAATCACTCCCCCGCATATTTCCAAACTCTGTATCGCAGTTAAAATCGATGATTTTCCGGCTGCAGTTGGGCATTTCCTCTTTTTAAGATTAAGGATTCGCCATGGTTCGCGTTGTCCTGTTGTTGCTGTTCACCCTGCTATCTGTTGGCTCTGGCCACGCTGCCACGGCTGTTCCTGCAGCCGAATCCTCCGAGCTTGCCGCAGCACTCGCGGCAGAGATGTTCAGCTTTCGGACCTTGGCGGAAGAGGCCCTGACCCTGCGGGCTGAGACCATCAAGGTGGGGAAACGCATTCTGGCTGAGCAGCAGGCTGGGGCGGTTTTACGCGGTGCGGACCTTGCTTTGCTTAACGAAGGTTTGGCGCAGCATCTGGCATTGCGCGACCGGTTGATGGATGTCGCCGAGGCTCGCAAGGGGTGGCTGGATATGGGGGCTGCTCAGCTAGCTCGGGCCGGGATTTCTCCGGAGCTACGCCGGGAAGGGGTGGCGCTGTCGCTGGCAGCGGCTTTGGTTCTTTACGACAACTATTTGCTGGCGATTTCACTGTTCGAGGGGGATGCCAAGCTTCGGCGATTGCTCAACCAGAGTGACCCGGCTTATGCCATCCGCCGGGCCGAGTTGGATAAGGTCACCCTCAGCTACAATTCGGAGATCAATCGGGAGCGGGTTCGGCAGGCCATCGCCTTGTTTGAAAAAGAATCGGACAAACTTCACAAGGCGGCAACGGACAACCCAGATCTGGACTACGTCATCACTTTGGTCGATCAAAGCCCCTCCTACAGCATGGTGAATCGCTGGGCGCCGCTTTACGTCGTTGGCCGCAAGCTCGGGTTTCTCGGCGCCGCCACCACCGATACTTTGGCGGGTCTGGAGAGGACCGGGGTCAGTCTGTTCAGCATGGTCTTCGGCAATGCCGTGGGCCTGGTGGAAACCCGCAAGGGAAAGCTCTCCCGGCGCGGCGGTCTGGCTGATCAATTACGTGAAGGGCTGAGAGCGGGAGACATTCTGTTGGAGAAAACTCCCTTCCGCTTGACCGACAAACTGATTCCCGGTTACTGGGGGCATGCTGCAGTCTGGGTCGGCAGCGAGGAGGAATTGCGGGATCTCGGGATCTGGGACGATCCGGTGGTGGTTCCCTATCAGGCGCAGATTCGCAGCGGCAAACAGGTGGTGGAGGCACTGCGCTCCGGGGTGGAGATCAATTCACTCGAGCAATTCATGAACATCGATTCCCTGGGGGTGATGCGGCGAACCGGCGACGATCGCGAGCAGCGGGCTCAGGTGGTTTTGCAGGCCGTACGGCAGATCGGCAAACCGTATGATTTCAATTTCGAGGTGGAATCGAAGCGGGGCGTTTACTGCTCCAAACTGGTCTATCTGGCCTACGGCGATATTGACTGGCCAACCCAGAAATCCATGGGGCGCACCACCTTTACTCCGGATCATGTGGCAGAGCGGGCCTTGAACAGCAAGGATCTGGAACTGGTCACCTTTTTTCACGATGGCCGGCAGATTACCGATCGGCCCTGGGAAACCATGGCCCAGTTGATGGGAATGACGGCCGGAATGAAATAATGCTGGGTGCGCTGGCAGGGGATATCATCGGTTCGCGGTTTGAGTGGAGAAACCTGAAAAGCAAAGCTTTCGATCTGTTTACCGCCGAAAGCCGGTTCACCGATGACACTGTTCATACCGTCGCCCTGGCCCAGAGCCTTCTAACCGGCGTCCCCTATCAGCAACTGTTGCGGGAATACTTCCACCTCTACCCCGATGCTGGCTACGGCGGCCGTTTTCGCGCTTGGGCCAGTTCCGGCCAGGTCGAACCCTACCAGAGTTTTGGCAATGGCGCGGCGATGCGTGTTAGTCCGGTCGCCTGGTATTTTCAGGATCTGCAGTCGGTGCTGGTGGCTGCCGAGCAAAGTGCAGCTGCCACCCATGATCATCCGGAAGGGATAAAAGGCGCTCAGGCAGTGGCCGGGGCGATTTTTCTTGCTCGGAAAGGTGTCGACAAAGGCTCGATCCGACAGTACATCGGCGGCACTTTCGGCTATGACCTGACCTGGACTTTGGATCAGATTCGCCCCGATTATCAATTCGATGTCAGCTGTCAGGGGACCGTTCCGCCGGCCTTGATTACCTTTCTGGAATCGATCGATTTCGAGGATGCGATCCGCAACGCGGTCTCACTGGGCGGAGATAGCGATACCCTGGCCTGCATCACTGGCAGTGTGGCCGAGGCCTTTTATGGTGGTGTGCCGGAACCGATCCGGGCCGAGGTCTGGACGCGCCTGGACCAGCGTCTTGGCGCAGTGGTCGAGAACTTTCTGGCCAAAATCCAGCCGATATAGATAGAAAACCGAAGGAGAGTAAAAATGTCGGCTATAAATAACCTGCTCGATTTTATGCGTCCCCAGTTGGGCCAGGAGATTCACGTTGGTCCCTGGCTGACCATCACCCAGGAGCGCATCGATCGCTTTGCCGAGGTAACAGGCGACCTGCAGTGGATCCATATCAATCCTGAGCGGGCCGCCAAGGACTCCCCCTATGGTACGACCATCGCTCACGGCTTTCTAACCCTGTCATTGCTCCCCCTCTTGACCGAGAGCAATCATCCGGATTTTTTCGCCACCAATTATCCCGGGATGAAATATCGGGTCAACTACGGTACCAACAAAGTTCGATTCCCCGCGCCAGTGCTGGTGGGCTCGCGCATTCGCGCCCATACGGTGCTGGTTTCGGCTGAGCAGGTCGGGGAGATGGTGCAGGTGATTTATCAGATGACCGTGGCCATCGAAGGGCAGGGCAAGCCGGCTTGTGTGGCCGAATTCGTCGCGCGGTTGAGCGCCTAATGGCAAATTGAAAATCCACAAACAAAGGCCCCGGCGACCGTTGATTGGTTGCCGGAGCCTTTTTGAGTTTTTAAGCTAAATTTCAGCTTTCCCCAAAGACCTGGGCGCTGAAGATGTAGATTTCGGTGTCGTCGGCCCGCCAGGCTTCGGGGGGAAGGCCGGCTTTGATGCAGGTCTGCTTAAGGAAGGTGTCCCGGTCCCAACCATGCTCAGTGGCGACCTGAGGGAGCAGCACGCCGCGGTAGTACCCCTTTTCCAAATAGATACCGTGACGTCCGATTTCGATCTGCTGAATATCTTCGATCTTCTCGAGTTTTGACAGCACCGAAATCTCGACCTGAAAATCGGCGAGGTCGTCCTGTTTCATGGGATAAAAACGCGGATCTTTGCTGGCCGAAGCGACCGCCATTTCGGCGACCTCTTTGAACAACGGGCGTTCGGATTGAAAATTTCCGATGCAGCCGCGCAACTGTCCCTTTTGCTTGAGGGTTACAAAGCAGCCATTGCGGGCGTTGAGGGATTTTTCTTCCCTGGGTTCTACGGCATACAGGCCTGAGCGGATAAAATTCTCGACCGTTGAACGGGCGATGCTGAGCAGAATGGTCTTTTCACCGGCGGTGAGAGTTTTGTCCACTGGGCCTCCTTCAGGTCCTCTTCTATACCGTTTACGTGGCGCCCAATATAGTCACAATCGATTGTCTTTTCAAGGAGATTAACCCTTGGTTGTCCATTGGGTACCGCGGGGTAACCCCTATGGCAGCAAAAAAAGAACGCCCACAAGTCGGCGGTGATGGACTTGTGGGCGTATTGATATGGTCGCAGCAGAACAAACAGATCCCCATCAGACCAGGCACGAAGATGGCGGGATGCTTTCTGGATCGATTAACGCAGGGTTGGGCGGGTCAGGGTGCTGGTGTTGCCGTGCAGAATGATTTCTTGTCGTTTTTCGCTAATCCAGAGTGCGCCGCAACCACCACATTCCTGCAGGTTTTCGGCATAGCCATCGGAATGAGTGTCGACTTCAACGTGGGCCGGATCCTTACAAATGGGGCATTCCATGCCGGATCTCCTTGTTTGATATGCTATGTGGTTTTAAATTCCAATCCGGGTATATATGTACTTGCTCTTATGATGCATTGCAAGTGTAAAATCAAAAAAATCCTGAAAAAACATAAATTTACAATGTCGGTGTTTTAAGGTGTAGACCACTTGTTTATGTTTTTCCGGTGTGAATTGTTAGACAAAGATTTATTCAGGCTTAAGTCTCTTGAATGAATGGAGATTTCTTCCAATAAACCCCCAGTTTATAAATGCGATTGTATTTTTTGGAAAAAAACACCATAAAAATGGCATTTTACATAAAGGTCTGACCAGGAAACCACTAAACCGTTGGGGCTTTTGTTTGTTTCAGGCAAAAAAAAGCCCCAGACGAATCTGGGGCTTTTTGGGTTGTGAATTGCGGCCGGGGTCGGCTTAGTTGTTTTTCTTCTTGTCGTAGCGTTTGCGTTCGTTGGGGTCAAGGTACCTTTTACGCAGGCGGATCGATTTCGGAGTCACTTCCACCAATTCGTCTTCGTCGATGTATTCCAGGGCCTGCTCCAGAGTCAAGGTCCGGCAGGGGGTGAGCCGGACCGTGTCATCGCTACCCGAAGCGCGGACGTTGGTGAGTTTCTTGCCACGACAGGCGTTGACGATCAGATCGTTTTCCTTGGCATGCTGACCGATAATCATCCCTTCGTAAACATCGACGCCGGCCGGGAGGAACAGAATGCCGCGCTCTTGTAGGCCGAAGAGGGAGTAGGTGACCGTTTCTCCGCCTTCCAGAGCGATCAGTACCCCGTTCTTGCGCCCTGCAATCGGGCCTTTGTAGGGGCCGTAATCGTGGAAGGTGTGATTCATGACGCCGGTGCCGCGGGTGTCGGTCATGAATTCGGTGCGGAAACCGATCAGGCCGCGGGCGGGGATGATAAACTCGATGCGGTTAGTTCCGTCCATAGGCTGCAGGGAAACCATTTCGGCTTTACGGGGCCCGAGTTTCTCGATGACCGTACCCTGGTATTCTTCGGGAACGTCGATGACCAGATATTCCAGCGGTTCGCAGCGCACGCCGTCGATTTCACGGAAGATAACTTCCGGTTTGGAGACGCAGAGCTCGAAGTTTTCCCGACGCATATTTTCGATCAGGATCGAAAGATGCAGCTCGCCGCGTCCGGAAACCTTAAAGGTGTCGGTGTTGTCGGTATCTTCGACCCGCAGCGAGACGTTGGTGCGCAACTCCTTGGTCAACCGCTCGCGGATGTTGCGGGAGGTGACATATTTCCCTTCACGACCGGCAAAGGGGGAGTTGTTGACAATGAAGTTCATCGATAGAGTCGGCTCGTCGATGGCGAGGTAGGGAAGGGCGGTGGGGTTTTCTCCGGAGGCGAAGGTTTCGCCGATGCCAACTTCCTCGAAGCCGGCGATGCAGACAATGTCACCAGCGATAGCGTCAGTTAACTCGACCTGCTTGAGCCCTTCGAAGCCGAGCAGTTTGGAGATGCGGCCACGGGAGATGCTGCCATCCTTTTTAATCAGGGAGATTGTTTCGCCGGACTTGAGTTGACCGTTAAAGATCTTCCCGGTGGCGATGCGGCCGATGTAGTCATTGTAGGTGATGGAGGTGACCAGCATCTGGAAGGGCGCCTCGGGATCGGCGACCGGAGGTGCGACCCGCTCGCGAATCATGTCGAACAGCGGCTCCAGGTTGCTTGACTCCTGGCCGAGCTCGCGCATGGCATAACCCAGCTTGGCGCTGGCGTAGACGATGGGGAAGTCGAGTTGGTGCTCGTCGGCGTTGAGCTCGCAGAAGAGGTCGAATACCATGTTGACGACTTCTTCGGGGCGAGCGCCTGGGCGGTCGACCTTGTTGATGACCACGATCGGCTTGATTCCCAGGTCGAGGGATTTTTTCAGCACGAAACGGGTCTGCGGCATCGGGCCGTCAAAGGCGTCGACCAGCAGCAGAACGGAGTCGACCATTTTCAAGACCCGCTCCACCTCGCCGCCGAAGTCGGCGTGTCCGGGGGTGTCGACGATGTTGATTTTCATTCCACCGTGGTGGATGGAAAGGTTTTTCGACAGGATGGTAATGCCGCGCTCTTTTTCCAGGTCGTTGCTGTCCATCACCCGCTCGGTGATGGCCTGGTTTTCCCGGAAGACTCCGGATTGTTTGAGCATGGCGTCAACCAGGGTGGTTTTACCGTGGTCGACGTGGGCGATAATTGCGATGTTACGAATGTTGTTCGGCATGGGCTGTTTCAATGCTCCTGATTTAGTTCACGACTTGAACGGGTCTTTGCAAAACCCACCAACTCTAAACGATTTTTTTTGAAGATACCATAAAAAACAACATGCGCACGCGGTTTTTCCTGGGTGACGGCACTGCAAGGCTTGCGCGAGGCCGAGGAACCAATTAAAATGACAGGGTGTCGGAAGGTTTCCGGCAAGCCCTTTTGACTGGAGCGGTATAGATGGACTGGACTGAATATCTGGAACCCGGGGAGCGCCTGCTCTGGTCGGGGCGCCCCGCCCCCCGGGCCTTTACTTTCCGCAATTGGCGCAATTCCCTGTTCGGTTTTTTGCTGCTGTTTCTTGCCATCTATTGGCAACTGGTCGGGGTACAGTTGCGGTTGGTGTTCGGCATCCCGGTTTTCGATTACCTGCCAGTACCGTTTATGGCCGTTGGGCTATACCTTGCCGTCGGTCAGGTATTCCTGAACCGGTTGGAATGGGAGCGGGTTTTTTACGCTCTGACCGACCAGCGGATTCTGGCTATGCATGGACTTTTCCGCCAGCGCATCGAATATCTCCCCTCCGGCCAGTTGAATGCCCTGAGTAGTCGACCGCTGGGAGAGCAGTTGGCGACGGTGGAGCTCAGCGCCTGCACGCCGCCGCGGCGCCTGACCCTTTATTGTCTTGAACACCCCGAGTTGCTGACCCGGCAGTTGGAAGCGCTGCTGGTGGAACGGGGAGTGGAGTGCCCTTGGCCGCGGCAGCAGACCCCTTGCCGGTAACATTTGACTTTGCCCCCCGCCTTTGCTTAATCTGCGATCTTCATACCTCCCCGCAGAAGGACCCGGAACCATATATATGCAAAAGAAATTTTATTTAGAAACCTTCGGCTGCCAGATGAATGTGGTCGATTCGGAGCGCATCGTCGAGCTGTTGCGGCAGATCGGCTACCACCAGGTCGACAGCGCCGATGTTGCTGATCTGGTCCTGCTCAATACCTGCACGGTGCGGGACAAGGCCGAGCGCAAAGTCTACGGCCACCTTGGCAGCTTCAAGCCGATCAAGGAGCGCAATCCCGGGATGATTATCGGTGTCGGCGGCTGTGTGGCCCAGCAGGAAGGGGAAAAGCTGCTGGAGAAACTCCCCTTCGTCGACCTGGTTTTCGGCACCCATAACGTTCACAAGCTGCCGGAAATGGTCGGGCGGGTCGAGTCCGGCCGGGAGCGCTGCCTGGAGACGGATTTCCTCGACAAAGAGACCCGCTTGCAGCTGTTTCCCAAACGCACCGAAGGCGATGCCATCACCCGTTTCGTCACCGTCATGCAGGGCTGCGATAACTTCTGTACCTATTGCGTCGTTCCCCATGTGCGCGGTCGGGAAGTCAGCCGCCCGAGCGGCGAGATTCTGACCGAAGTGCGGGAACTGGCGGCCTCGGGGGTGCGGGAAATCACCCTGATCGGTCAAAACGTCAACTCCTACGGGGAGAAGGCTTCGGGGGAGATCTCCTTTGCCGAACTGCTTCGCCAGGTCGATGCCGTCGAGGGAATCGCGCGGATCCGCTTCACCACCTCCCATCCGAAGGATCTATCCGATGAGTTGATCGACTGCTTCGGCAGCCTCGACAAGCTCTGCAAGCATGTTCATCTGCCGGTGCAGTGCGGCTCGGACCGGATTCTCGGATTGATGAACCGCGGGTACAGCCGCTCTGATTACCTGGAGAAGGTGCGCCGTCTCAAGGCGGTCTGTCCCGAGATTCGCCTCAGTTCCGATGTTATCGTCGGTTTTCCCGGCGAGACCGAAGAGGACTTCGAGGCCACCCTGGCCCTGGTGGCCGAGGTACGCTACGCCGATATCTTCACCTTCCTCTATTCGGTTCGTCCCGGTACCGGGGCGGCTTCCATGACCGACGATGTCAGCGCCGCGGTCAAGCAGGCCCGCTTCGAGCGTCTGCTTGCTCTGCAGGATGAGATCAGCCAGGCTACCTGGAAAGCCGATGTCGGTCAGGTGCTGGATGTTTTGGTCGAAGGGGAAAGCAAGCAGAAAGGTGGCCAGATCTTCGGCCGCAGCAGTTGGAACCGGATTGTGAATTTCGCCGGAACTTCTGACCTGGTTGGCAAGGTGGTGCCGGTGCGCATCACCAAGGCCAACCGCAACTCGCAACTGGGAGAGCTGGCATGATCGATCTGCATACCCACTCCATCTACAGCGACGGCGAGCTGATTCCCGCCGAACTGACCCGGAGGGCGGCGGTGGCGGGTTATCGGGCCATGGCGATTACCGACCACGGCGACCTCTCCAACCTCGACCTGATCCTGCCGCGCCTCTGCCGGGTGGCGGCCGATCTCGGCGCCGCCTGGGGCTTGACGGTCATCCCCGGTATCGAACTGACTCACGTTCCTCCGGCAACCATTGCCGAGGTCGCCCGTGAGGCCCGCCGTCTTGGAGCCAAGCTGGTGCTGGTGCATGGCGAAACCATTGTTGAGCCGGTCGCTCCCGGCACCAACCTGGCGGCGCTGCAGGCCGATATCGACATTCTCGCCCATCCCGGGTTGCTCAGCGCCGAGGAAGCTGCTCTGGCTGCCGAGCGCGGCATCTGCCTGGAGCTGACCACCCGTAAGGGGCACTCCCTCTGCAACGGCCATGTTGCCAAAATGGCGCTGGCCCACGGCGCGAAGCTGGTGGTCAATAGCGACAGCCATTCTCCCGGAGATTTGACCTCTCTGGACATGGCCCGTAAGATCGCTCTCGGCGCCGGCCTGAGCGAGGAGCAATTCGAGCAGGCCCGGCGCAACTCCGAAGCGCTGGTACAGAAGGCCCTTGCCCGCTGATCCCTTGATTGCCCCCTCAATGCCCGTGCCCTCCAAGGATTCCCACCATGAACGATCAAGATTTTTCATTTTTCAAGGAATTCGTCGAAACCCCCAGCCCCTCGGGTTTCGAGCAGCCAGCGCAGCGGGTGCTTCGGCGTGAGCTAGAAGCTGTGGCCGATGAGTTGATCACGGATGTGATGGGGAACGTCATCGCCGGTCTCAAGGGGGATGGGGTGGATCTGCCGAAAGTGATGCTGGCCGGCCATTGCGACGAAATCGGCTTCATGGTGCGCTACATCGATGACAATGGTTTTCTGTTCTTCGGCTCCATCGGTGGTATCGACAATCACCTGATTCCCGGCCAGCGGGTCTGGATTCATACTGCCAACGGCCCGCTGCTGGGGGTGATGGGGCGCAAACCGATTCACATGATCGAGGCCAAGGACCGGGAGTCCGTCGCCAAGCAGAAAAATTTGTTCATCGATATCGGATGTAGTGATCGCAAGAGCACCGAAGCTTTGGTCGCCATCGGTGATCCGGTCACCTTCGCCGTCGGCCTTGAGCGCCTGCAGGGGGACCGGGTCTGCTCCCGGGCCTTCGATGACAAGATGGGCGCTTTTATCGTCGCCCAGGTGCTTAAAGAGGTGAAGCGGCGCGGCCCGGCTCCGGTTGATCTTTACAGCGTCTCCACGGTGCAGGAGGAGATTGGCCTGCGCGGCGGCACCACCAGCGCTTACGGGGTCAATCCCGATATCGGGATTGCTGTTGAAGTCGGTTTCGCCACTGATTTTCCCGATGTCGACAAAAAGGAGATCGGGGAATTCAAGGTTGGTGGCGGGCCGATTATCGCCCGCGGCGCCAACATCAATCCGGTTTTGTTCGAATTGTTGCTGCGCACCGCCCGGGAGGATGAAATCCCGGTGCAGATCATGGCTCTGCCGCGGGCGGCCGGCAATGACGCCAATGTCATGCAGCTCTCCCGGGGCGGCGTCGCCACCGCTCTGGTCAGCGTGCCGCTGCGCTATATGCACACACCGGTCGAGGTTCTCTCCCTAGCCGATGTTGATAACGCGGTGAAGTTGCTGGCCGGCCTGATGTACCGCATCGGCGACCGCAACAGCTTTATCCCCAACTAATGGGGGTCGCCTTTTTGTGACGGTAGTTGAAAAAATATATCGTCGATGACTCGGACTTTCGGGGCAGGGGTTAAGGCGTCAATTTGTAAGCCGTCTGTTCTCGAACACCATTTCAGAGCAGGGTTTTACATGGCCAGTTCTGTTCGCCTTGAAGCCTTTTAACTTGACCGGGTGCCAGGCGATTCTATAAAGTCGGCGATTAATATTTTTCCCACCTGAAAACCCGATCAAGGAGATGGAGATGGAGCTGCAGGATCCGCTTATCCGCGAAGGCCTGACCTTCGATGACGTCTTGCTCATTCCCGCCCATTCGATGGTCCTGCCCAAGGAAGTCGATCTCACCACCCAACTGACCAGCCGTATCCGCCTCAACATTCCTTTGCTCTCTGCCGCCATGGATACCGTCACTGAATCCCGCACTGCCATCTGCATGGCCCGGGAAGGTGGGTTGGGGATCGTCCACAAGAATCTGACTCCGAATGAGCAGGCGCTTGAGGTCGATCAGGTCAAGAAATCCGAAAGTGGCATGATCGTCGATCCGATCACCATGGACCCGGACCAGAAAATCTACGAAGCTCTGGAACTGATGAAGAAGTACCGCATCTCCGGGGTTCCGATTACCAAGAATGGGCTGTTGGTCGGCATTCTCACCAACCGCGACCTGCGCTTCGAAACCAAACTCGACCAGCCGATTTCCAACGTTATGACCAAAGATATGTTGGTCACCGTCCCGCCGGGGACCACCCTCGAAGAAGCCAAGTTCCACCTGCATAAGCACCGGATCGAGAAATTGCTGGTGGTTGATGAGAGCTTCGCCCTTAAGGGTCTCATCACCATCAAGGATATCGAGAAGGTTCGCAAATATCCCATCGCCTGCAAGGACGAGTTCGGGCGCCTGCGGGTGGGTGCTGCCGTCGGCGTCGGCGCCGATCGGGAAGAACGCCTCGAGGCATTGGTGCGGGCCGGGGTTGACCTGATCGTGCTCGACACCGCCCACGGTCACTCCCAGGGAGTGCTCGATGCCCTGGCCGATACCCGTCGCGCTTATCCTGAGCTGCAGATCATGGCAGGCAATATCGCCACTGCCGCCGCTGCCGAAGCGCTGATCAAAGCTGGCGTCGATGCGGTCAAGGTCGGCATCGGACCAGGTTCGATCTGTACCACCCGCGTGGTGGCCGGGGTCGGCGTGCCGCAGATCACCGCCATTATGGATGTCGCCAAGGTCACTCGCAAAATGAATATCCCGTTGATCGCCGACGGTGGGATCAAGTATTCCGGCGATCTGCCCAAAGCGGTGGCCGCTGGCGCCGATGTACTGATGATCGGCTCGCTGTTCGCCGGCACCGAAGAGTCCCCCGGGGAAACCATCCTTTTCCAGGGCCGGACCTACAAGACTTATCGCGGCATGGGCAGTATCGGCGCGATGAAAAAGGGGAGCAAGGACCGTTATTTCCAAGGGGATGTGGAGAACGACGTCAAGCTGGTTCCCGAGGGGATCGAAGGGCGAGTGCCGGTGCGCGGCAGCCTTTCGGAAAACATCCATCAACTGATGGGTGGTCTGCGGGCCGGCATGGGTTACACCGGCTGTCGCACTCTCAAGGAACTGCAGCAGAATGGCCGCTTCATCCGCATCACCAACGCCGGTCTGAAAGAGTCCCACGTCCACGACGTTACCATTACCCACGAAGCACCCAACTATCGTCTGGAGCGGCCGAGCTAGCCGTCGCCCTTATCGCAGCACTCATGGCCGTCGCGAGGAAACTCCGGCGGCCATTGTTGCCTGAATTCCAGCGCGCACCCTTGGGTTAAACAACCATATTTTTTCCTTGCCGACATCGGAGACTTTTATGTCCCAGGACATCCACAGCGAAAAAATCCTGATACTCGATTTTGGTTCCCAATACACCCAACTCATCGCCCGAAGGGTGCGTGAGGCCCACGTATATTGCGAACTGCATCCCTTCGACCTCGATCTGGCTGCCATTCGTGCCTTCGCCCCCAGCGGCATCATTCTCTCCGGAGGCCCTAAGTCCGTTTATGAATCGGGCGCTCCGGCGGTTGCCGAGGAACTGTTCGAACTCGGCGTGCCGGTTTTGGGGATCTGTTACGGCATGCAGCTGATGAGTCGTCATTTCGGCGGCGCCGTAGTGCCGGCCGGCAAACGCGAATTCGGCCATGCCGAACTGCTCTCCCAAGGGAACCCGGGTCCGCTGTTCGACGGTTTCTTCCTCGAGGGCAAGAGTCCTGTCTGGATGAGCCATGGCGACCATGTCGAGAGAGTCCCGACTGGATTCGAGATCATTGCCGGCACCGAGAACGCCCCGGTCTGCGCCATCCAGAATGTCGCCCGCAATCTCTACGGCGTGCAGTTCCACCCCGAGGTCAACCATACCCCTCGCGGCGAGATCCTGATTGACACCTTCGTGCGCAAAATTTGCAATTGTCACGGTACCTGGACCCCTGGCCAGATCATCGAGGATGCGGTCGCAAGGATCCGCCAGCAGGTCGGCGATCAGGAAGTCATTCTCGGCCTTTCCGGCGGGGTCGATTCCTCGGTGGCCGCGGCGTTGATTCACCGTGCTATCGGCGATCAGCTTACCTGCGTCTTTGTCGACAACGGTCTGCTGCGCCTGGGGGAGGGGGATCAGGTCATGGCCACCTTCGCCCAGAACATGGGGGTCAAGGTGCTGCGGGTCAACGCCGAGGAGCGCTTTCTCACCGGATTGGCCGGAGTCGCCGACCCTGAGCGCAAGCGCAAGATTATCGGCAACCTGTTCGTGGAGATCTTCGAGGAAGAATCCAATAAACTCAGCAACGCCCAGTGGCTGGCCCAGGGGACCATCTACCCTGACGTCATCGAGTCGGCCGGCGCCAAAACCGGCAAGGCCCACAATATCAAGAGCCATCACAACGTCGGCGGTCTCCCCGACTACATGAAGCTGCAGTTGCTTGAGCCGCTGCGGGAACTGTTCAAGGACGAGGTGCGGGCCATCGGTGAAGAGCTCGGTCTGCCCCATCCGATGGTCTGGCGACATCCGTTCCCCGGACCTGGCCTGGGGGTGCGGATCCTCGGCGAGGTCAAAAAAGAGTACGCCGATATCCTGCGCCAGGCCGACGCTATCTACATTGAAGAGCTCTACCGCACCGGTCACTATCACAAAATCAGTCAGGCCTTCGCGGTCTTTCTGCCTGTTAAGAGCGTCGGCGTCATGGGCGATGGCCGCACCTACGAATACGTTGTTGCCCTGCGGGCGGTGGAAACCCGGGATTTCATGACCGCCGGATGGTACCCACTCCCCTACGATGTCCTGGCCCATATCAGCGGCCGGATCATCAACGAGGTCAAGGGGATCAACCGGGTGGTTTACGATGTTTCCAGCAAACCACCGGCGACCATCGAGTGGGAATAGGCCGCACCTGCCGGGCGAAGATGATCTGAAGAAAAAGGCTGCCGATGATTCGGTGGCCTTTTTTTCTGCGGAGTTAACGCCTATACTGTCGGCAGCCAAGGAGGCAGCCGATGGGCGATGAACGGATTACCTTGCAGGAGTTGAAGCAGCGGATGGCAAGCTTTGTCCGCGAGCGGGACTGGGAACAGTTCCATACCCCTAAAAACCTGTCGATGTCGATCGCCATCGAGGCGGCGGAGTTGATGGAGCATTTTCAGTGGCTCACCGTTGAACAGTCGCGCAATCTGGCTCCTGAGGCGCTGGCGGATATCGGTGAGGAGCTGGCGGATATCGTCATTTACTCCCTGTCGATGGCCAACGCCCTGAAACTCGATCTGGCCGACACGGTGCAGGCGAAGATGGAGAAGAATATTCGCAAGTATCCTAGCGAGCGGGTGCGCGGCAAGGCGCATAAGTACACCTACTATCAGGATTCGAACGGCGATCAGGAGCAATCCTGATCGCATGCCCAAACCCGCGAAAAAATACAGCCAGGCGGCCCGGTTGCATGACGTCATTCGGCTGCTTGAGGCCCGCTATGGCTGCAGCGTCGACGAGTTGGCCGAGGAGTGCCAGGTCAACCGGCGCACTATTTACCGCGATCTGCAGGCGGTAGCCGAAGCCGGTTATCCATTGGTGCGGGATCAGGGCGAGGATGGTCGCAGTCTTTACCGGTTCATCACCCGCTTTAAACAGATTCCGCCGATCACCTTCTCCCTGGAAGAGTTGATGACCCTCTACTTCTGCCGGGGGCAATTGGCCTTCCTGCGAGGGACGCCGTTTCAGGAGGATCTCGACGCCATCTTCGGCCGAATCCGCTCCAGCCTGCCGCCGCGCAGCGTCGCTCATCTGGAACGCCTGGCCGAGGCGGCGGCACCGCGCTTTCAGGGGCTGCGGGATTACGCTGGCCAGGGGGAGGTGCTGCGGGGGTTGCGCCAGGCGCTGCTTTACCAATACCGCTGCGTCATCGGCTATGCCCCGGCCCGGCGGCAGCTTGAGACCTACGATTTTGATCCCTATACCCTGCTGTTTTACAAGGATGCCCTCTACCTCGGCGGTTTCGCCCACAATCGCCAGGCGCTGCGACTGTTTCTGGTCGACCGGATCCAGTCAGTCGAGGTCGGGAAAGAGCGCTTCGAGGTCGCTGAAGATTTCTCCCCCGCCCAGCTGACCGGCAACGCCTTCGGCCTGATCGATGCGGCCCCTCTGGCGGTGCGGGTGCGCTTTGGACCCGAGGTGGCGCACCTGATTCGCGAGCGCCGCTGGCATCCGACCCAGCAACTGCAGGAAGAGGCGGGAGGCGCTCTGATTCTGGCCTTTGCCGCTGGAGGGGAAAAAGAATTGCTCGCCTGGCTCTATTCCTATCTCCCCCACGTCCAGGTGCTGGAGCCACCCGAGTTGGCAGCCAGCTTCTATGCCGGGTTGGAGCAGGGGCTGGCGCAGCGAGCTTGAGCATCCCTGCAATTCTGCAGCGATGATGGGTGCACTGAAAAAAGGATGCGAGGATGCGAGCTCATAAAACCAGCAGGGAGCCCGGTGAGAATCAAAAGCCAAACAGTCAGCAGGATTTCCCTTCGCCTTCCCCGACAAAGGCTTTGCTGGGGATGATTCTGACCATCACTCTGGTCATTTCTGTTACGGAGATCTCCGAACTTTATCTTCGATCTTCTGAACCAACCGAGGGTTTGATTCACATTCTGCTGCTCTCAGGGGTCCTGGCTCCGCTGTTTTATTTTTTCTGGTTTCGTCCCATCACCCGGCAGATGGCCGTTGGTCGTGCCTGCGAAGTCGAAATCCGCAGCCTGAGTCACCGGTTGATTGACGTTGCGGAGGCGGAGCGGGGCAAACTCGCTCGCGATCTGCATGATGAATTCGGCCAAAAACTTACATCGCTGCAGGTTCTGATTGATTCGTTGGAGAAAACCCTGGCCAAGGGAGAATGTCCTCCAGCCAATATTTGTCAACCGCTCAAAGAGGTTGTCACCCAGCTTAGTCATGAATTGCGCACCGTGCTCGCAGACCTGCGACCATCAACCCTGGATGACCTGGGGTTGGCCCCGGCTATCGAAAGCCTGTGCAGCGATATCGCCGATCAGGAACCTGAACTGAAGGTTGATTTTCGCTCCGCTGGAATCCAGGGACGGCTGGCTCCGGAGTTGGAAACGGCCCTTTATCGGAGCTGCCAGGAAGCCCTCACCAATGTCATCAAACATGCTCAGGCCGAGTTGGTGGAAGTGCGGCTGACCCGCTGCCACCCCCATCTCATCCTGACCATCCAGGATAATGGGGTAGGCTTTCTGGTCGGGGGAAAAACCCTCAATGGAAACCCTGGACTTGGCCAGTTTGGACTGCTTGGAATGCGGGAGCGGGTCGCCTCCGTGGGGGGAACCATCCAGCTGGCAACCAATCCTGGAGGTGGCACCCGTATTCGGATCGAAGTGCCGGAGTCGGTGATGAAGGTTGAAGAATTCGGATGATTTGATCCGCTTCGGACGCCAGCCTTGCTGAGTATCTTCCCGTACCAAGTGGTTTTTTGCTGGATCAGCAATGGCATCAGGATACACCCCGGGGAGGAAACTCTGGCTAAATCAACCCAACAGCAGCGACTGAAAAAGGAATTAGGGCTGCTCGATGTCTTTGCCATCGCCACCGGAGCGACGCTGAGCGCCGGGTTTTTTCTGCTGCCCGGGATTGCCGCCGCCGAAGCCGGCCCGGCCCTGGTTTTGGCTTACCTGCTGGCGGCTATTCCTCTGATTCCCGCCATGTACAGTGTGATCGAACTGTCGACCGCCATGCCGCGGGCCGGAGGGGTTTACTACTTTCTGGATCGGGCTCTTGGGCCATTTCTCGGCACCATCGGCGGCATCGGAACCTGGCTGGTGTTGATCCTCAAGGTCGCCTTCGCTTTGATCGGCATGGGGGCCTATGTGGCGCTGTTTGTTCCCGACCTGCCGATGGTGCCGTTCGTGGTGGCGATTGCGGTCATTCTTGGGATCGTCAATCTGGTCGGGGCGAAGAAAAGCGGTGGCCTGCAGATTGTCATGGTTCTGGCCCTGCTCGCCATTCTCGCAGTCTTTCTGGGCGCAAGTGCGGTCGAAATCCAACCGGTCTATTTTCAAGACTTTTTTGCCGCGGGATTCGATTCGATCATCGCCACCGCCGGCATGGTCTATATCAGCTACGCCGGGGTGACCAAGGTGACCAGCCTGGCCGAAGAGGTCAAAGACCCGGAACGCAACCTGCCACGGGGGATGTTTCTGGCCTTCGGGGTCTCGATCCTGATTTATCTCCTCGGGACCCTGATCATGGTCGGTGTGGTCCCGATGGAGGAATTGCGGGGGAATTTAGCCCCGGTGGCAACCGCCGCCGACTATACGATGGGTCGATTTGGGGTGATTCTGCTCTCACTGGCCGCGCTGCTGGCGTTTGTCTCCGTCGCCAACGCCGGGATGATGAGCGCCTCGCGTTATCCGCTGGCGATGAGCCGCGACCACCTGATTCCTCGGATTTTCAGAAAGCAGGGGAAATTCGGCACCTCCTTCTCCTCCATTCTGCTGACTGTTACCAGCATCATTCTGATTCTGCTGCTGTTCGATCCCATGCGCATCGCCAAGTTGGCCAGCTCCTTCCAATTGCTGATGTTCGCCCTGGTCTGCCTGGCTGTGATCGTGATGCGCGAAAGTCAGATTCCGTCCTACGACCCTGGCTATAAATCCCCCTTTTACCCCTGGATGCAGATTCTCGGGATCATTTCCCCCCTTTATCTGGTCTTGCAAATGGGGGCTCTGCCGATCCTGTTTTCCCTTGGACTGATCGTTGCGGCTTCCCTCTGGTTTTACTACTATGCGCGTAACCGGGTTGCCAGAGCCGGAGCCATTTACCACGTCTTCGAGCGCTTGGGACGCCGCCGCCATCATGACCTCGATACCGAATTGCGTGGCATTCTTCGCGAAAAGGGGTTAAGGGGTGAAGACCCCTTCGATGACATCGTCGCCCGAAGTCTGGTTTTTGACCTGCAAGGCGAATCCTCCTTTGAGGCGGTGGTGAGGCTGGTTGCCGAGCAACTGCGATTCCGTGTGCATTTGTCGGCCGAGGAGATTGTGACCCAGGTGATGGAAGGGACACGAATCGGCGCCACTCCCGTCACCCACGGCGTCGCCCTGCCGCATTTTCGGACCGATCGGATTGACCAGGCGGAGATGGTTTTGGTTCGTGCCCGGCAGGGTATTTTGATGTCGACCTATAATCCTCTGACCCATGAGGAACAGGATGAGGCCAGAGTCGATGCCATCTTCTTTCTGGTCAGCACGGAGAACAATCCGACCCAGCACCTCAGAATCCTGGCCCGGATCGCCGAACGGGTGGATGAGGACAGCTTTGCGGTGGAATGGGGACATGCCCAGACAGAAGTAGATCTGAGGCAATGTTTGTTGCATGATGACCTGTTCCTGACGGTGCAGATCTCTGAACGGTCGCCCTTTCAATTTCTGATTGACCAGCCTTTAAGTGCCCTCACGATCCCCAAGGGGTGCCTGGTGGCGATGCTCTCCCGGGAGGGGCAGTCTTTCGTCCCCAACGCCAGAACCCGGTTAAAGACAGGAGACCGTTTGACCATTATCGGAGATCCAATAGGTTTGGCCACCATGAAGACCCATTTTTCGGAGCAGGAGTGATGGCCAAGGGAAAGAAAATCCTGAAAAAATTCCTGGCTGTTTTTGCCTTGGCGGCGCTGCTGGCGGCTGTGGTTGGGGTGATCTATCTCGATCAGGCCGTGCGCGAGCGGTTTGAAGGCAAACGATTTGCCTTGCCGGCCAAGGTCTATGCACGGGCTTTGGAGCTCTATGCGGGACGAAGGCTGAGTGCTGCCGAGATAAAGGCCGAACTGGCCCTGCTCGGTTACCAGGAGACCCAGCAAGCCAGGGAACCGGGGAGCTATCGCTGGCGGGGGGATGGTCTGGAGTTGATGACCCGGCCCTTTGCGTTCGGCGACGGCCAGCAGGAGGCGTTGGGGCTGCGGGTGGAGTTTTCCGGTGGCCAGGTGAGTGAGCTGATCCGGCGCAGCGACGGACAGAGTCTTGATCTGGTGCGACTCGACCCGCCGCTGATCGGCGGCATCTACCCGGGCAAGAACGAGGACCGGGTACTGGTCAAGCTGGAGCAGGTGCCCCAACATGTGATCGATGCGCTGATCGCGGTGGAGGACCGCAGGTTTTATTCTCACTACGGTATTGACCCCCGGGGGATTCTGCGGGCGGTCATTGCCACCGCCAGCGGTGACGGCATGCAGGGGGGGAGTACCCTGACCCAGCAGTTGGTAAAAAACTTTTACCTGACCGCCGAGCGGACCCTGCGGCGCAAATTCACCGAAATGGTAATGGCCGTGCTGCTCGAGGTGCATTACAGCAAGCCGGAAATCCTCGAAACCTATCTCAACGAGGTTTACCTGGGCCAAGATGGCAACCGCGCCATTCACGGCTTCGGTCTGGCCAGCGCCCATTACTTCGATCAGCCTGTGGAGCGAATTGGCGTGGCCGAGGCAGCGCTGCTGGTCGGCATGCTCAAGGGGCCGTCCCAGTACAGCCCCCGCAGCCAACCGAAACGGGCCCTGGAGCGGCGCAATCTGGTTCTGGCGTTAATGGCAGAAACCGACACACTGACCCCGGAGCAGGTCAAAACTCAGCAGGCCAAACCCCTTGGCATTGTCTCCCGGGCGCCGCGGGGCACCTCACCCTATCCGGCGTTTCTGCAGTTGGTGCATCGCCTGCTGCAACGCGACTATCGCGATCAGGACCTGCGCTCGGAAGGTCTGCAGATCTTCACCACCCTCGATCCGCTGGTGCAGCGCGCAGCCGAGGAGGCATTGAGCAAACGGCTGACCCGGTTGGAAAAATCCCGCGGGCTCAAATCCGACACACTGCAGGGGGCGCTGCTGGTCACCAGCACACAGAACGCCGAGGTGCAGGCGGTGGTCGGCGGCCGCGACCCACGCTTCGAAGGGTTTAATCGCGCCCTCGATGCCCTGCGGCCGATCGGCTCGCTGATCAAACCGGTGATTTACCTAACCGCCTTGCAGCAACCCCAGCGTTACACCCTGGTCACCCGTCTCGACGACAGCCCCCTGGTGCTGAAACAGGCTGGAACCAAAGACTGGGCTCCCAAGAACTACGATAAGCAGTTTTATGGCGAGGTGCCGCTGGCCACCGCACTGACCCACTCCTACAATGTTTCCACCGCCCGCCTCGGTCTGGCTCTCGGGGTTCCCGAGGTGATGGAGAATCTCAAGCGACTGGGGATTGATCGGGAACTGCCCGAGTTTGCTTCGAGCCTGCTTGGTGCCAACGAGCTCTCCCCCTTCGAAGTGACTCAGGTTTATCAGACCCTGGCCAGCGGCGGATTCCGGACTCCCTTGAGCGCCATTCGCGAGGTGCTTTCGGCCACGGGCGAACCGTTGCAGCGCTACCCCCTGAGGGTTGAGCAGAAGAGCGCAGCGGCTCCGGTCTACCTGCTGACCACGGTGATGCAGCAGGTGGTTCGGGAAGGGACCGCCCGGGCGCTCCAGGAGTTTCTCCCGGCTGATCTGCAGGTGGCTGGAAAAACCGGAACCACCGACGACTATCGCGACAGCTGGTTCGCCGGTTTTACCGGGGATCGGCTGGCGGTGGTCTGGGTGGGCCGGGACGATAACGAGCCGATTGGCCTTAGTGGCGCCACCGGGGCGATGAGCGTCTGGGGGGAGATGATGGCCGGCCTGCATCCTGAGCCGCTGCTGCTGCCGGAACCGGAGAATCTCGAGCGGGTCTGGATCGATGCGGCTTCAGGTCTGCGCAGTGAACAGGGCTGTCGGGATGCGGTTGAAGTGCCGTTTATCGCCGGCTCCGCGCCGACCGAATCGGTCCCCTGCAACCCGGGTTCCGTGGGTGAAACGATCAAGGGATGGTTGGAAAGGGTTTTTCAATGAAATTTCGATTCGGTCACCTGACCACGATGGCAATCATTTTGTTGGCATCAGGCTGCACGGCTTTGCCACGGCCTTCGACCCCCTGGACCCCGCCGCCGAGAGCGACCACCCAACCCCCTGCGCTACCGGCCCCCATGCCGTCGCCAGCCGAACCCGCGTTCATTCCACCTGCAGAGCCTTTCTATATCCCCCCCTCGGCACCGCCGTCGGTGCTGGCCCCTTCGGAGAACGCCGCCGTGGTGGCCCTGCTGCAGAAATCCCAGAGCCAATCCTCAGCCGGGCAACTGGATGCCGCCAGCGCCTCGCTGGAGCGGGCTCTGCGCATCGAACCGCGCAATCCGGTTTTGTGGCAGAAACTGGCCCGGGTCCGGCTTGAACAGAAGGATTATCTGCAGGCCGAGAACCTGGCCGCCAAATCCAACGCCCTGGCCGGCAGAGACCAGCGGTTGCGCTCGGAAAACTGGCGGATTATCGGCGAGGCCCGCAGCAAACGGGGCGACCGGGCCGGAGCCAAGGCGGCCTTCGAGCGGGCGGAGCGGGAGTAGGGGAGGGGAGTCAACGGTGTTTTTTGCCTTTGGCTCCCAAGCGGTCGGAGAGAGTCCCGACAGCCACGGCAAAGGACTTGGAATTGTTCCAGGCCAGAAGGACCCGGAAATTGTCATACACCAGGTAGGCTTGAGTTCCGGGGCCATCGGGCCGGATCAGGGACGCCTGCAGGGTACGGCCAGGCAAGGCGCTACCGTTGGTTTGCCGCACCCCCAGAGCCTGCCATCGCGACAGCGGTAGCCGAGTGTTGAGACCGATCCGGGAGGGGTCGAATTTTTTCGGCAATTTGACCGGTCGTCCCCAGGTCTGCCCCTCCTTCCAGCCGGCCTGATTGAGGTAATTGGCGGTAGATGCCAGGACATCGGCTTCCGAGGTCCAGATGTCGATCCGACCATCGCCGTTGGCATCGACTGCAAAACGGCGGAAGGAGGAGGGCATGAACTGGCATTGCCCCATAGCACCGGCCCAGGAGCCGTTCATCTGCGCCAGGGGGATGTGGCCGGCATCGAGAATCCGCAGCGCTTCGATCAGTTCCTTGCGGAAGTAGCCCCCTCGGCGCCCGTCATAAGCCAGAGTGGCCAGGGCCGGAATGACCGCAAAGCCGCCGGTGTTCTGACCGTAATTGGACTCGATCCCCCAGAGCGCCACGATGATCCGCCGCGGCACCCCGTACTTGCGCTCCACCCGGCCCAGCCAGGTCGGGTATTCGCTGAGCCTGATGTGGCCGTTGGTGATCCGCTTGTCGCTGACCCGGGTGGCCAGGTAATCCGCCAGCGATTGGGTCGATTCGGGCTGCTTGCGATCGAGTTCCAGCACCCGCGGCAGCGGCCCGGTGAGATTCGCCAAGGCCGATTCGAGGATGGGCTGGGAAATGCCGGCGGCCCGGGCTTCCTGGCGCAGGCCGTTCAACCAGACCCCGAACCCAGGTTCTCCCTCGACTGCCAGGACATTGGCGGTTAACAGCAAATAAAAACAGGTGGTTATCAAAACCAGAGAACTGGTAGATTTCATTGTTCGACTCCTGTCGCCGGGCACGACCCTGGGTCGCTGGCCGATCCTGCTGTTCATTGTAACGGGTTTGCTGCGTTCGGCACCTCAGGAACGATTTGCATTGGAGTCGCCGGGCAAGCTATGATCGAAGCACGTTTGTCAGACCCCAAACCCCGGGAGGATACCATGGGAACCCACTTCATTACCGACGAATGTATTGCCTGCGGCGCCTGCGAACCGGTCTGCCCGGTTATCGCTATCAGTTTTGGTGACCCGATCTACGTCATTGACAAGCAGACCTGCACCGACTGCGGCGCCTGTGACCCGGTCTGTCCGGTCGATGCCATCCAGTGGGAGGTAACCGCAGGCTAAGCCTTGCTCGGTTGCTGAAAATTCGAATTATGGGCTGTTGGGACATGACTCCTGACAGCCTTTTTTATTGCCTACAAATGGGTGCTGACCCTTCCTAATCGCTGTTCCTGTTGACCACTCAATCTCTGCTAAACTAAGAGCAACTGTTTCTTTTAAACGATCAACCCTGGTCGTTGGGCGGTCGAATAGTTTTTTCGGAAAGGGAGGTGTCCATGCTGTTGCTCCTACTCTTCGCCCTGATCATTCTGTGGGCTTTGGCCTATTTTCGAGTCAGGCTCTGGATCTGCTCCGCGGTGATCCTGTTGTTGACCCTGGTCGCGGTCTTCAGTCGGCCCGGAGAAACCGGGATCGGGTGGCTATTACTCGCTGCGGTTGCGGCTCTGCTGGCCCTTCTCAATCTCCCCTCCTTACGCCAGACTTTGCTGACCCGGCCCCTGTTCGGGCTGTTTCAGCGTCTGCTTCCTCCCCTCTCAGAGACCGAACGGGAGGCTCTGGAATCCGGAACCGTCGGCTGGGATGGCGAACTGTTCAGCGGCAATCCCAATTGGCAAAGCCTGCTCGATCAGCCTGCCCCGACCTTAAGCGAGGCGGAGCAGGCGTTTCTCGACGGTCCGGTGGAAGAGCTCTGCCGGATGCTCGATGACTGGCAGATTATCGAACACGACCGCGATCTGCCGCCGCCGGTCTGGCAGTTTCTTAAAGAACAGCGGTTCTTCGGCATGATCATTCCCTCTGAGTATGACGGTCTCGGTTTCTCGGCCCTGGCCCACTCGGCGGTGATCATGAAAATCTCCAGCCGCAGCATCACTGCCGCGGTCACCGCCATGGTCCCCAACTCCCTTGGCCCGGCCGAGCTGCTGCTGCATTACGGCACCCAGGAACAAAAAGAGCATTATCTGCCCCGCCTGGCCCGGGGGGAGGAGATTCCCTGTTTCGCCCTGACCGGACCTGAAGCGGGGAGCGATGCCGCCGCCATGCCCGATCGCGGGGTGGTCTGCCGGGGTGTCTTCGATGGGGAGGAGATCGTCGGCATCCGCCTCAATTGGGAAAAACGCTACATTACCCTCGGGCCGGTGGCGACCCTGCTCGGTCTGGCTTTCAAACTTTACGATCCCGATCATCTGCTGGGCAAGCAGGAGGAGTTGGGGATTACCCTGGCGCTGATCCCCACCGCCACCCCGGGGGTGCGGATCGGCAGCCGCCACGTCCCCCTCGATATTCCCTTCCAGAACGGGCCCAACTGGGGCCAGGATGTGTTCATTCCCCTTGACTGGATCATCGGCGGTATCGAGCGGGCCGGGCAGGGGTGGCGGATGCTGATGGAGAGCCTCGGCGTCGGCCGCTCCATCTCGCTGCCGGCGCTCAGCACCGGCGCCGGCAAGCTGGCCTGTCGCGCCACCGGCGCTTATGCCCGCATCCGCCGACAGTTCCGCATCCCCATCGGCCAGATGGAAGGGGTCGAGGAGGCCCTGGCCCGCATTGCCGGTTTTACCTACCAGATGGAGGCCGCCCGCACCTTGACCTGCGCGGCGGTTGACCGCGGTGAAAAACCGGCGGTGCTTTCGGCCATTGTCAAATACTGCTTGACCGAGCGGATGCGCCTGGTGGTCAACGACGCCATGGATATTCAGGGAGGGAGCGGCATCTGTCTTGGCCCCCGCAATTTTCTTGGCCGGGTTTACCAAGCGGTCCCCATTGGCATCACCGTGGAAGGGGCCAATATCCTCACCCGGACCCTGATCATCTTCGGCCAGGGGGCGATTCGCAGCCATCCCTACGTGCTAAAAGAGATGCAGGCCGTCTCCAACCCTGCTCGCAACCTCGGTCTGCTGGAATTCGACCAGGCCTTTTTCGGTCATGTCGGCTTCAGCATCAGTACCGCGGCCAGGGCTCTTTGGCAGGGGCTGACTGGAGGCAGGCTGCTGGCGGTTCCCGAGGGTCCCTGGCGGCGGCAACTGCAACGGGCGACCCGTCTCAGCGCCGCCTTTGTGCTGACCGCCGACACTTCCATGCTACTGCTCGGCGGCGACCTAAAGCGCCGGGAAAAGCTCTCCGGGCGATTGGCCGACATTCTCTCCAACCTCTACCTGGTCTCCTCGGTGGTGAAGCAGTATGCTGACCGGGGACGGCCGAAAGAAGAATGGCCGCTGGTCGAATGGGCCTGTGCTGAAAGCTTCCGCACTATCGACGTCGCATTCGCCGAGTTTTTCCGCAATTTCCCCTCCCGCCCGGTGGCCTGGTTGCTGCGGATGGCCACCTTTCCCCTCGGCCTGCGGCCGCAAGCCCCCAGCGACCGCCTCGGCCACCAGCTTGCCGCTTTGCTGATGGAACCCTCGGTGCTGCGCGATCGTCTGAGTGCGGGGATTTTCGCCCCGGCGGACACCTCCGAGCCGCTGGGTTTGCTCGATGACGCTCTGGTCAAGGTGATCGCCGCCGAAGCGGTGGAGCGCAAGCTTCGGGACGCTCTTCGAAACCGTACATTGGTGGTGGCAGAGGAGGGCGAAACCCTCGCGTCCGCCGTTGCCGCTCGAGTGATTTCGGCCGAGGAAGCCGATCTGGTGCTGGTTGCCGAGGCGTCTCGGCGGGCCGTCATCGAAGTTGATGATTTTCCACCGGATTATGGTCGCATGAAAAACGGTTAGAGCCCTTGCGTGTTGCGGAGCGACACCGCAACCGCCAGGGGTGATTGGCGGGCTGGGGGGGCGACGCAAAAGGCGTTGCAATCCCCCCATGGCTGGGTTAAAACCAGAGCAACTCTCAGTAAGGAATGCCTGCCATGCGCACCGTCGTGCTCGCCTCCACCAGCCCCTATCGCCTGCAGTTGATGCGTCAGCTCGGTATCCAGTTTCATGTCTCCGCCCCCCTGTATGAAGAGCATATCGATCAGCGGGTGGCACCCGAGCTGCTGGTCAAGCACCTGGCCGGGCATAAGGCGAAAAGCCTCAAGGAGCGCTATCCCGATGCGCTCATCATCGGCGCTGACCAGGTCTTCGTCAGCTCCCGCGGCGCCATCATGGGCAAACCGGGAACGATTGAGAATGCGGTTGAACAGTTGCGGGATATGTCCGGTCGCAGCCACACTTTTTACACCGGCCTGTCGGTGTTCGACAGCGCCAGCGGGCATTCCCTGACCGACCTTTCCACCTACACCGTGACCCTGCGCAAACTGACCCTGGAGCAGATCCGCAGCTATGTTGAGCGGGAGAATCCCCTTGACTGCGCCGGGTCCTTCAAGATCGAGGGATTGGGGATTACCCTGATGGAACGCATGGAGGGGGACGACTACACCACCCTGATCGGACTGCCGCTGATCAAGTTGACCAACCTGCTGTTGCAGATGGGGATGAAGATTCCCTAAGTGGGCTTCAGTCCTTGATTGAGGGCACTCTGTCTGGTTGACGTTTTTACTCCGCAAGTGGTAATATCCGCCGCGTTTCGCCCTCGCTTCAACCGGTCATCGCAACGCGGCTGCGTTCGCCGAGATCGGTTTTTTCATTCTTGGATGTTCGGGTTCTGCTGCGGTTGGTCTTTTTTCCAACGTCTGAAAACCGACCACCGAATTCTGCTTTTGCTCCCGAGGTTTCATGGAACACGCCAATTTCGTTCATCTGCATCTGCATTCCCAATACAGCCTGCTCGACGGGGCGATCAAGATCGGCGATCTGGTCGCCCGGGCGCGGGAGTACAAGATGCCGGCCCTTGCGGTGACCGACCACGGCAACATGTTCGGGGCGATGGAGTTCTACCTCAAGGCCCGGGACGCCGGGATCAAACCGATCATCGGCTGCGAACTCTATGTCGCCACCGGTTCCCGCCATGACAAAAGCGGCGCCCGCAGTTCCTCCGAGGCTTCGGGGCACCTGGTGCTGCTCTGTCAGAATCAGGTCGGCTACCGCAACCTCTGTCACATGGTCTCTGCCGCCTACAAGGAAGGCTTCTATTACAAGCCGCGGATCGACTGGGAGCTGCTCAAAAAGCACAACCAGGGGTTGATCGCCTTGACCGCCTGCCTCGGTGGCGAGATTCCTTCCCTCCTCACCTCCGGGCGGATGGACGATGCCCTGCGCCGCAGTACCGAAATGGCGGAGATTTTCGATGACAACCGGCTGTTTCTGGAGTTGCAGGAGAATCACCTGCCCGAACAGGCTCCGGTCAACAAGGGATTGATCGAAATCGCCGGCAAACTCGGTCTGCCGCTGGTGGCGACCAACGACTGTCATTATCTGACTCGCGAAGACGCCTACGCCCATGAAGTGCTGCTCTGCATCCAGACCGGCAAAACCATGGACGACCCCAACCGGATGCGCTTTTCCAATAACGAGTTCTACGTCAAAACTCCCCAGGAGATGACGGAACTCTTCAAGCATGTCCCCGAGGCGATCCGCAACACCATCGAAATTGCCGAGCGCTGCAACCTCGCCTTCGACCTCAAGACCTACCACTTTCCCCAATACGAAAAACCGGCCGATCAGACCCTCGACGAGGTGCTGGCCGATCAGTCGCGGGCCGGCCTGAATGTGCGCCTGGCCTACATTCGCAAGCTGCGCCCCGACTTCAGCGCCGAAGAGGAAAAAACCTACCGCGACCGCCTCGAAATCGAGCTCACCTGTATCCGCGATATGGGTTTCCCCGGTTATTTCCTGATCGTGGCCGACTTCATCAATTGGGCCAAGGATCACGATATTCCCGTCGGTCCGGGGCGCGGCAGCGCCGCCGGCTCGCTGGTCGCCTACTCCATCCGTATCACCGACATCGACCCGATGCCGTACAACCTGCTGTTCGAGCGGTTCCTCAACCCCGAACGCGTCTCCATGCCTGATATCGACGTTGACTTCTGTATCTACGGCCGGGAGAAAGTTATCGACTACGTCCGCCAGAAGTACGGCGAAGAGAACGTGGCCCAGATCATCACCTTCGGCACCATGATGGCCAAGGGGGCGATCCGCGACGTCGGCCGGGCGCTCAACATGCCTTACGGTGAGGTTGACAAAATCTCCAAGCTGGTCCCGGGGATTCTCAACATCACCCTGAAGGAGGCCCTGCAGCAGGAGCCGAAACTCAAGGAGCTGGTCGACAAGGACCCCAAGGTCAAGGAACTGTTCCATATCGCCCTGGCGCTGGAAGGGTTGACCCGCCACGCCTCGACCCATGCCGCCGGGGTGGTGGTTACCCCGCGGCCGCTGCCGGATTATCTCCCCCTCTACACCGACCCCAAGTCGGGTGGGCAGGTGACCCAGTACGCCATGAGCTATGTCGAGAAGATCGGTCTGGTCAAGTTCGACTTCCTTGGCCTCAAAACCTTGACTGTCATCGACAATGCGGTGCGGTTGATTCATGCCGGCAAAACCCCCGACCTCGATCTGACCCTGATCCGCGACGACGATCCCGAGACCTACCGTCTGCTCTCCGCCGGCGAGACCACCGGGGTGTTCCAGCTTGAATCCTCGGGGATGAAAGAGCTGCTGATCAAGCTCAAGCCGACCTGCTTCGAGGATATCATCGCCATCTGCGCCCTCTACCGGCCCGGTCCTTTGGGCTCGGGGATGGTCGACGACTTTATCCAGCGCAAGCACGGCAAGAAGGCGATCAGCTACGATTTCCCGCAACTGGCACCGATCCTCAAGGATACCTACGGCGTTATCGTCTACCAGGAACAGGTCATGCTGATTGCCCAGGTTCTGGGGAGCTACAGCCTCGGCGGCGCCGACCTGCTGCGCCGGGCCATGGGCAAGAAGAACGCCGATGAGATGGCCAAGGAGCGGGATAAGTTCCTCAAAGGGGCGGCGGGGAACAAGCTTGACGCCAAGAAGGCCGGCGGCGTTTTCGACCTGATGGAGAAGTTTGCCGCCTACGGTTTCAACAAATCCCACTCGGCCGCCTACGCCCTGGTCGCTTACCACACCGCCTACCTCAAGGCCCACTATCCGGTGGAGTTCATGGCGGCGCTGCTGACCGAGGATATGGAGAACACCGACAAGGTGATCAAAAATATCTCCGAGGTGCGCTCCATGGGGATCGAAGTCCTCCCCCCGGATATCAACGCTTCGGATCGCACCTTCACCGTGCACGACAAGTCGATGCGTTTTGGTCTCGGTGCGGTGAAGGGGGTAGGGTCCGCGGCACTGGAGTCGATCATCGAGGTGCGCAAGGGTGAGCCTTTCGCCTCGCTGCACGATTTCTGCGAACGGGTCGATCTGCGCAAGGTCAATAAAAAGGTGGTCGAGGCGCTGATCAAGTGCGGCGCCCTCGATTCCCTGGGGGGCAAACGCGCCCAGTATCTGGCCGCCCTGGAAGAGGCGATGGATTTTGGCCAGAAGGCCCAGAAGGAGAAGGCGACCGGGCAGGAATCCCTGTTCGGGGCCGAAGAGATCGTCTCCCACAAAGGGAATGGCTACGGCCAACTCCCCCACGTTGAAGAATGGGCGGAGAATATCCTGCTGACCTTCGAAAAAGAGGCCCTCGGTTTCTACATTACCGGCCATCCCCTGGCTCGCCACGCCGCCGCGATCAAACGCTTCGCCACCTGCGACACCGCCGGGCTGAGCGAGCGGGCCGACAAGGAAGAGGTCAAGGTCTGCGGCATCGTCTCCGGGATCAAGGAATTCACCACCAAAAAGGGGGACCGCATGGCCTTCGTCACCCTGGAGGATCTTTCCGGTTTCATTGAAATGGTGGTTTTTCCAGAGGTTTATCTGGCGTCTTCGGAGTTGCTCAAGAGCGAAGAGCCGCTGCTGGTCAGTGGCAGCCTCGATATTGGCGAAGAGACCTGCAAGCTGATGGCAACCGAAGTGGTTTCCCTGCGGGATATCAAGGATCGCCTGACCAAACGGGTGCACTTCCGTCTGAGCACCCCCGGGCTTGACGAGGAGCAGTTAAGGACCCTCAAAGAGATTATGGAGCGGCACCGGGGGAACTGCGAAACCCTGATTCATCTGACCATCCCCAACCGCAGCGAAACCCTGCTGCGGCTCCCCGAAAATCTCAAGGTTGCCGCGTCCGATGAAATCATGGATGATGCTGAGCGACTTTTTGGATATAATGTGGTCACTTTCGAGTGACCAAGCGCGGCGGTTCCCGTTTTTCTGGAGAACTGCCGCTGACGGAGCCTGGCCTCCGATCCCCTGACAGGAGAGAATACATGCAATTCTACCTTGATTTTGAAAAGCCCCTGGTTGAGCTGGAACAAAAAATCCGGGAGCTCAAGGAGTATTCCACCGAGAAGGTCAACTTCTCTTCGGAGATCAAGAAGCTGGAAAAAAAGGCCGAAAAACTGCGGGAGGAGATTTTCAGCAACCTGACCCGCTGGCAGCGCACCCAGTTGGCCCGGCATATCAACCGCCCCTTTACCCTCGACTTCGTCAAGCACATCTTTACCGATTGGTTCGAGGTCCACGGCGACCGCAATTTCCGCGACGACCCGGCCCTGGTCTGCGGTTTCGCCCGTTTCGATGGCGAACCCTGCGCGGTGATCGGTCATCAGAAAGGGCGCGATACCAAGGAGAAGGTCTACCGCAACTTCGGTATGCCCAACCCTGAGGGCTACCGCAAGGCGTTGCGGGTGATGCAGATGGCCGAGCAGTTCGGCCTGCCGATCTTCACCTTTGTCGACACCCCCGGGGCCTTCCCGGGTATCGGCGCCGAAGAGCGCGGCCAGGCCGAGGCAATTGCCCGCAACCTGCGGGAGATGGCGGCGCTGTCCGTACCGGTGATCACCACCGTCACCGGCGAAGGGGGCTCCGGCGGCGCTCTGGCCATCGCAGTCGGCAACAAAGTGATGATGATGGAATATTCGGTCTATGCGGTCATTTCCCCCGAAGGCTGCGCGGCGATTCTCTGGAACGACGGCAGCAAGGGGCCACTGGCTGCCGAAGCCTTGAAGCTGACTGCCATGGACATCAAGGAACTGGGATGCGTCATTGACGATGTCATCCCCGAGCCGATGGGGGGCGCCCACAATGATGTGGCGGCGGCTGCAGCGACGGTCAAAAAATACCTGAAAAAGCACCTGACCGAGTTGAAAAAGCTCTCTCCTGAGGAGTTGGTCGAGCAGCGTTACCAGAAATTCCGGGCGATGAGCCGGATCGAGGAATAGTGCAACCAGGGGCTTGCCCCGCCTTTGCGGTGGTCGGATTGGGGCAATGCTCCCTTGACCTGCTCGGATTGATCGAGCAGTTTCCCGAGGCTGATCAGAAGACCGAACTGGCCGCTCCTCTGTTGCAGGGGGGCGGGCCAGTGGCCACAGCACTGGTTACCCTGGCCAGGCTGGGGGTGGCCACCGCCGTTGCCGGCCGGATTGGCGGCGATGACTTCGGCCGCACTATCCGCCAGGGCCTTGAGACGGAAGGGGTTGATACCCGGGCGCTGCTGGTTGACCCGGGCGGAAGCAGCCAGTTCGCCTGCATCGCCGTTGAGCCCCAAGGGGGAACCCGCAACATTTTCTGGACCCGCGGCAGTGCCGCAGCCCTGGCCCCAACCGAATTTCCCGTCGAACTCATTGCCGGAGCCCGCCTGTTACACCTTGACGGCCTGCAGCTAGAGGCCTCCCTGGCCGCGGCGACCCTGGCCCGGCAACGGGGGGTGGTTACGGTGCTCGATGGCGGCACTCTGCGCCCGGGGATGGAAAAACTCCTGCCGCTGATCGATCATCTGGTGGTCAGCGAACGCTTTGCCCACCAGTTTGCCCCTGATACGTCCATTGCCGTAACTATTGACCGTTTACTTGCCTGGGGTGCCCAGGCGGTGACCGTGACCCTTGGCGCAAGAGGTTGCCTGGGGCGTAGCGCTGGTGAGCCGCTGCTGCAGTTTCCCGCTTTCGCCGTTCCGGTGGTCGATACCACCGGCTGCGGCGACGTCTTTCATGGCGGTTACCTGTTCGGCCTGCTGCAGGGCTGGGAGCTTCCCGAGCGGCTGCGCTTCGCCAGCGCCTGCGCCGCTCTCAAGACCCGTGCCCTCGGCGGCCGTACGGCGATCCCCCGTTACTCCGAAGTCATGGCCTGGCTGGCCGACAATCCTCTCCCTGTGGCTCTTCCCGTGACCGATCGTTCAGGAGAATTCCTTTGAAATTATTCCGTTGCTTGTTTCCACTGCTGCTGCCCTCGATCCTGGTCGCTTGTGGCGGTTATGATGTCCGGGTTCTGGATGAACCCTCCGTTTATCGTCGCCCTCCCGCCGCTCCCGCTCTACCGCCGGTGTCCACTTCTCCCGGAATTCCTGCGCCACAACCGACTCCTCCACCGCCAGCGACTGCCGTTCCCGATCGGCCACTGCGCCCCTGGGAAAAGCCGTATGTCGTCAATGGTGAGCGTTTCGATCCGTTGCTTGATCATCAGGGGTTTGTCGAAGAGGGGATCGCCAGTTGGTACGGAGCCGATTTTCACGGCAAAAAGACCAGCAATGGCGAAATCTACGATATGCACGCCATGACCGCGGCCCACAAAACCTTGCCGCTCGGGGTCTGGGTGCAGGTGCGAAATCTCAAAACCGGTCAGGAACAGATTTTGCGGGTCAACGACCGCGGTCCCTTTGTGGCCGGACGGGTCATCGATCTCTCTTTCTCCGGGGCCAAGGCTCTCGGATTGGTGGGACCCGGAACCGCTCCGGTACGGGTGGAAGCCCTGGGTTTCCAGGCCATCGATGCTGCTGGGCGGGTCAGTTACCAGGCGCCGCCCCGTTACGATCTGGGGGATTTTTCCATTCAGATCGGGGCTTTTTCTCTGGCGGCCAACGCTCAGAAAATGGCGGCAGAGATGGAGCGCAAGCACGGCTTTGCCTCGGTGCAGACGGGGATGGTCAATGGCACGATGTTCCATCGGGTGCGGGCGGGGAAGTACGGATCGCTGGCGGAGGCGGAAAAGGCCCGGCAGGCGTTTGACAGCCAGGGGTATCGCAACTGCTTCGTGGTGTCCCTCGATTAACCGCCGCGGCGGTTAAGTTCGGTTTCCACTTGTCGGGTTTGTTCGGAGTTGAGTCGTTTGGATTGCAGCAATCCCCGAAGATCGGTCTTGGAGAGTTTGCCGAGGCAGAGGGTGTACCAGATGGTCGGAGTTTTGGGGTTGCGCAGAATCGCCAGGCGTAGATTGGGGCGATCCTTCCAGCGAGGATGCCGGGCGATGATGGAGATGGTCTCGGCGGTGGCTTTGGAGCTGTTGAGAAACTGGAAAATGGCGACTTCCTTCAGCCGTGGGCTGGCCAGGCATGGCTCCAATACCTGAGACGTTCCCTCCTTGAGCAGTTCCCCGACCACCGCCGGAGTTCCCCGCCGCGCCAGGGTCAATTTCTCCCCCAGGGCGAGCACCGGCAGCCGCTGCAGAATGATCCGTTCGGCCGCCAAGCGCTGATCCGGGGTGACGCCTGGAAGATAGCAGAGGGAGACCAGTTCGAACAGATAGAGCTGGGGCAAAACGGCCTGCACCACCGGGCCGGGTGTGCCGGGATTCTTGGCCAGCGCCAGCTTGAGTTGATGATTGCCTTCGGTCAACTCAAGCCGAAAAACGGCCTTGAGCAGCTCCTCGGATAAGTCCCGGCGTTTGAGCAGGGCCAGCAGGTGATCGGTGCCAAGGGCGGGATTTTTCAACCCCGCCTGCAGCACGTCGCGGGCGGGGTCGAGCAGGCTCTGGAACAGCTCTTCCCGGCTTCCGGTCAGGGCTTTGTGCAGCCGCTTGGCGAGACTCAGATCAAGACTGCTGGTTTCAGCGTTTGCCGGTTGCATCCCTTTCATCCCTTAGCCCGCGGGTTATTTCAGTCTTCGCGGTCGCCCGAGCTGCCGTAGAGGCCGAGGAAGTCGTTCTTGAAATCCTTGAAGGCTCCGGCTTCGATCGACTGCCGCACCCCGGACATCATGTGCAGATAGAAATGGACATTGTGAATCGCCGAGAGGATTGCCGAAAGAATCTCGTTGGCGTTAAACAGGTGATGCAGATAGGCGCGGCTGAAATTGCTGCAGCAGTAACAGTTGCAGGCCGCGTCCACCGGAAAGAAGTCCCGTCGATAGCGACGATTGGTCAAGCGGATCTTGCCGCGGCTGGTGAACAGGGTAGCGCTGCGGGCGTAGCGGGTCGGGATGACGCAGTCGAACATGTCCATCCCCCGCTCGACGCTTTCCAGAATGTCTTCCGGCAGTCCGACCCCCATCAGGTAGCGGGGTTTGTTCTCCGGTAAAAACGGCGCAGTGCAATCGACTACCTGCTTGAGCAGTTCCAGGCCTTCACCGACGCTGACTCCGCCGATGGCGTAACCGGGGAAATTCATCTCCCCCAGAGCCAGGGCGCACTCTTTGCGCAGGTCGGCATAGACGCTCCCCTGGACGATGCCGAACAGGGCCTGATCCTTGCGCTGATGGTTCTTGAGACATTCTTCGGCCCAGCGCAGGGTCTTTTTCACCGACTTGGCAGCGTAATCGTGGGTGGCGGGGTAGGGGATGCACTCATCGAAGGCCATGATGATGTCGGCGCCGAGGGCGTTCTGGATCTGCATCGCCTCTTTGGGGCCGAGAAAGATCTCTTCGCCGCTGACTTCGTGACGGAAGAACACCCCGGTCTCGGTGATCTTTTTCTTTGGCAGGGAAAAGACTTGGAAACCGCCGCTGTCGGTGAGAATCGGCTTCTTCCAGTTCATGAATTTATGCAGGCCACCGGCTTTTTGGACCAGGCCTTCACCCGGTTTGAGGTGCAGGTGGTAGGTGTTGGAGAGCATGATCTGGGCCCCGGTCTCTTCGACCTGGGCCGGAGTCATGGCTTTCATTGCCGCGTGGGTTCCCACGGGCATGAAAATAGGGGTTTCGATGACCCCGTGGGGGGTGGTCACCCGGCCGCGGCGGGCGGCGGTGGTGCGGTCTTTGCAGATAAGTTCGAATTGCAGCATTGAGGTCAAGCCTTTGGTTCGCAGGAAATGGAAAATAAAGATGTCGACAGGCGCTGTCGACAGGCCTTGGCACTATAGAGGAAAGGGGCGGCGAAGGCAACCGTCCGCCGAGCCTCGGGGCATCGGGAGAATTCGGCCCTATGGCGGAAGAGAGAGGTTATGAACCGGGTCAGGCCTGACTGCAAAGGGGTCGAGTTTGCGCTCCTGCATTTTCGTTTCGAATTCGCCCAGGAGACCAGGTTAACCCCCCAGGGTTTGTTGCAACTGCGGCGGGAGCTGCACCGCACTGCCCGCACCCTGTTCGCTCTGGAGGGGAATGAGGCTAGCGCCCAGGCCCTGTTTCAGGCCTTGTTCGATCCCCCTCTGGCGCTTGACCCCATCGCTCAGCGCCGCTACCAGCGCCCTGGACCACCTTTTGTGCTCGCCATCGACCCGGCCAGCGCCGGGGATTATCAGGCCGGAGACCACTGGGAGTTGAAGGTTCTTTTCTGGGGTCAAGGTATCCAGTCTGCCGGAGACTTCGCCCGGGTCTTGCAGGCTTTGGCCCGCGCCGGTTTCGGTCCGGGCATCGAGGGTGGGGAACTGGTCGCCATCGAAACCGAAGATGCCTCGGGACACCGTTGCCAGCTTTGGCAGGAGGGTCATCCCCTGCAACGGTTGAGCCCGGTTTTTTGCGAGTTGGACTGGTGGCTGGCCGATTGGCCACAAGGATGCGACTGGCGCCTGGAGTTTTTGACCCCGGCGCGGCTTCTGTCGGCCGGCCGACCGCTGTTTCGCCCCAATCTGGCGCAGTTGTTTCCTTTTGTTCTGCGCCGGGTGACTTCGATGTGTCATGCCCATTGTGGGTTGGAACTGCTCGTCGACCCCAGCCCGCTGCTGCAGGCCGCTGCCCGGGTGCAAGTGCTGGAGAAGTCCTTGCTCTGGACCGACTGGCGCTCCCTTGACCGTGGTTCCGAACTGTTTGACCTTGGCGGTTTGATGGGAGGATTGACACTGAGCGGCGCGGCGTTGGATGAACTCGTCTGGGTGTTGCAGGTCGGCAGCCTGCTCAATCTTGGCAAGGGGTCCGCTTTTGGCGCCGGGGCGTTCCGTCTGACCCCGTGCTAAAAATCCTCCAATGACTGAAGAACTTAACTTGCTGAAATAACACTGCTTGCACCTGTGCTGACGGCCGGTATACTTTTAATCAAACCAAGGCTGGCAACTAAAAGGGGGTGCACATGACCAATCTCTGGGATGAACGGCGCAAAGCCCTGGAAAATGAGTATTTTTATCGCCAGGAGCGGGAAAAAATCGAACAAATGCAGACCAAAGCCCGAGAGACGATGATTCGGGAGTCTTGCAAGAACCGCTGTCCCAAATGCGGAGACCCGATCGAGGCCATGGTGTTTCGCGGTGTCCCGCTCGATAAATGCCCTGGTTGTGGCGGGGTTTGGCTGGGCCCAAAAGATCTGCAGATGCTCGCAGAAAAGGATCACCGGACCTGGTTCGAAACCTGGTTCAAGGGGGAGGAGAAAATCCTTCCAGACGAGCCAAAAGAGAATTTTTGATTTTTAATGAGGCGATTCGGCAGCTTGCGCAAACCCTGAAGTAAATGAGCTGACTTGTGACGAATGATCGATACTCCAGCACCGGAGGACGGTGAATGCGGTTGCCGTTAACCCTGAAAATCTGTGCCGGTGCGCTGTTTCTCGCTGTTTTGCAAGCGGTGATTGCCATCTCGGCCTTTCGGGCTTTGCAGTCGAGTCCAGAACCGAGTGACGGCCAACAGCAACAAATCGTGTCCACTTTGGCTCGGATGCAGGTTTCCCTGGCGGCCCTTGGCTCCAGGGAGGATCTGCTGCAGGCCGGGGAAGGGATGGGGGTGGTCCCTTTTGCCGAATATCATCAACGCCAACTCCAAGCCGCTCTGGAGCACCTCGCCGCTGAGGGTGTGGGGGGGGCTCCGGTGCAACTGCGGTTGAATCTGGATGGCTATGTCGCAGCCATGAAAGAGTTGGCCAATCGCCAACAGGGTCCGGCCGAGGAGACTGTTGGTTCTCCTGTCTCATCGCTACGGCAACAGCGGTCGGAGTTGGAAGAGGGTCTTAGGGCGTTGCAGGAAAAAAACCAGGAAAGCCGCCAATTGCGCACTGTGGTTGTGGCTAAAAACCGCGAAAGTTCGGCACTGTTGCTGTTGATTTTGGCCAGCCTGGGAACGGTGCTGGGGGTAGGGGCCTCGCTTCTGGTGGCCCGGAGGGTCGCAACCTCTTTAGGACGACTAAGCTATGCCACCACGGTGATTTCCGAGGGGGCTTTTGACGCTGTGCCGCAGGTCGATTCCAATGACGAACTCGGTGATTTGGCTGCCGGCCTTGGGGTTATGGCCCAGAAACTCAAAAACTACGAGCAGATCTGCCTCGACGCCAGTCCGTTGACCCGTCTGCCCGGCAACATCGCCATCGAACGGGCCCTCAATGATCGTTTGCGGGTCGGAGAGAAGTTCGCTCTCTGCTATGTCGACCTGGACAACTTCAAGGCCTACAATGACCGTTACGGCTACGCTAACGGCAGCGAGATCATCAAAGAGACCGGTGAGATTCTTTACGACAGCTGTCGTAAACATGGCCGGATTGAAGATTTTGTTGGTCATATCGGCGGTGACGACTTTGTGCTGATTACCTCCCCGGACCTGGTTCCAGCTGTTTGCGAGGCAATCATCGAGGCTTTCGATCGGATGATTCTTGGATACTACAATCCGGAGGATCTGCAGCGGGGCTACATTGAAGCCATTGATCGCTACGGAACCCCACGGCAGTTTCCGCTGATGACCCTCTCCATCGCCGTTGTCAGCGATGACAAACGCCAGATCAGCTCGCCTCAGGAAATCGCTCAGGTTGCCAGTGAAATCAAGGATTTCGTCAAGGCGATACCAGGGAGTAATTATCTCATTGATCGGCGTCGCGGGGTGCGGAGTTGAAGGCGTTTTTCCTCGGCAATGTTTTTCATTTTGACCACCCTGGCGGGGAGTGACCATGCAACTTCTGCAGATTTGTTTGGAGATCGAGGAAACGCTGGCGAAAATCTATCGCCATTTGGAACAATATGGCCCGGGAGATGAGGCTTTGCGGAATCTTTGGCGGCAGTTGGCGGCCGACGAGGATCAACATGCCCTGCAAATTCGCTTTTTGCTCAGATTGCCCAGCGAAGGGTTGGTCAAGGAGGCGAGACTGCCTTTGGACACAGCCACGGCCATGAGAGGTTATGCTAAAAAGGCACTCAGGGAAGTGACCGAAAAGACCATTAGCGAAGCAACCGCCCTGCAATTGGCCCGAAAGCTGGAGAAGGATTTTAGTCAGGTGCATGCCACCGTGGCCATGGATTATCAGCAGGAGCAGACCCGATCCATGTTTGCGGCTTTGGCCAAGGCGGATCAGGACCATGAGCGGATGTTGGCAGACTATTGCAGCAAAACAACCCTCGAAGTCGGCTAAGTTCTCTGGATAGAAAGCAAAACGGCCAGGCGTGCCCGAGAGGCATGCCTGGCCGTTGTTTTAGGCTTTCAGCGGATCAGCGCTTGCGCAGGTTGTAGAAGACCTCGCGGCCGTTGAACACGGCCACTTCGTCGAGTTCGTCCTCGATGCGCAGCAGCTGGTTGTACTTGCAGATGCGGTCGGTGCGGCAGAGGGAGCCGGTCTTGATCTGGCCGGCATTGGTGGCCACGGCCAGGTCGGCGATGGTGGTGTCCTCGGTTTCGCCGCTGCGGTGCGAGACCACGGCAGTGTAGCCGGCCCGCTTGGCCATTTCGATGGCCTCGAGGGTTTCGGTCAGGGTGCCGATCTGATTGACCTTGATCAGGATCGAGTTGGCGATTCCCTTCTGGATTCCTTCCTTGAGAATCTTGGTGTTGGTGACGAACAGATCGTCTCCGACGATCTGCACCCGGTTGCCGAGGCGATCGGTGAGCAGTTTCCAGCCGTCCCAGTCGTTTTCCGCCATGCCGTCCTCGATAGAGATGATCGGGTAGCGATTGACCAGGTCTTCGTAGAAGTCGACCATTTCGACGGCGGTTTTTACCGGCTTGGCTTCGTTAGCGAGGGTGTATTGACCATTTTTGAACAGCTCCGAAGCGGCTACGTCGAGGGCCAGCAGCACATCCTCGCCGGGGGTGTAACCGGCAGCCGTGATGGCCTCCATGATCACCTGCAGAGCCTCTTCATTGCTCTTGAGGTCAGGGGCAAAACCACCTTCGTCGCCGACAGCGGTGTTGTACCCTTTTGCCTTGAGGACTTTTTTAAGGGCATGGAAGATTTCGGCTCCCATGCGCAGCGCTTCCTTAAAAGAGCCGGCGCCGGTCGGCATGACCATGAATTCCTGGATGTCGACGTTGTTGTCGGCATGGGCGCCGCCATTGATGATATTCATCATCGGAACCGGCAGTTCCTTGGCATTGGCGCCGCCGATATACTGGTAGAGGGGCAGGCCGGCCTCTTCGGCAGCGGCCTTGGCGCAGGCCAGGGAGACGCCGAGCAGGGCGTTGGCGCCGAGATTGCTTTTGAAATCGGTGCCGTCGAGTTCGAGCAGTTTGCGGTCGATGCCCGCCTGGTCGGAGACCTCCCAGCCGATCAGCGCCTCGGCGATCACTTCATTGACGTTCTGGACCGCCTTCAGCACACCTTTGCCGAGGTAGCGGTCCTTGTCGCCATCCCGCAGTTCTATCGCTTCGCGCTCACCGGTGGAGGCCCCGCTGGGGACCGCAGCGCGCCCCATGGCACCGCTTTCGAGGTAAACTTCGACTTCGACGGTTGGGTTGCCACGGGAATCGAGAATTTCGCGGGCGTAGATATCAATGATTTCAGCCATTATGTCCCCCTTGGAAAGTTGAATAGGGCCACCCTTGGCAGGGCGGCGCAAGCGAGATACGTTATAGCACATCAATGCTGATTTGGAACCTGCTTTTTGCCTGACCTGTCGCATATTGGCTGCAATATCCGTTGATTTTGCAGGGTCGCGATGCTATTGTCCCAGTTTAAAACCTTCGGCATTAAAAGGATTTTTTTTGAACGACAGCCCTTATCTGCAGCGTTTCACCGTTGCTGACCAGCATCAGGCCAATCTGCTGTTCGGGCAGCAGAACCGGAACCTCAAGCAGATCGAGCGCTCCCTCGGAGTGAAAATCGGCTCCAAGGGGAGCGAACTGACCCTGCAGGGGGAGCAGTTGCAGGTCGAACTTGCCTGGCGGTTGTTGGGGGAGTTGGTGGTCCTGCTGGTTGAAGGTTATCCGCTGTTTCCTACAGATATCGATTACGCCATTCGCATTCTTTCCGCCGATTCCCATGCCAGGTTGAAGGATATCTTTCTCGACACCATCTTGATTTCCAGTCGAAAAAAAATCATTTCACCGAAAAGCATGGCGCAGAAAGCCTATATTGACGCCGTCCGGCACAATGATGTGGTGTTCGGTGTCGGCCCGGCTGGAACCGGCAAGACTTATCTGGCGATGGCAATGGCAGTTTCGGTGTTGCTGAAGAAGGAAGTCAGTCGTATCGTGTTGGTGCGGCCGGCGGTGGAAGCCGGAGAGAAACTCGGCTTTCTGCCGGGAGATCTGGCGGAAAAAGTCAATCCCTACCTGCGCCCGCTTTATGATGCGCTCTACGATATGGTCGATTTTGAAAAGGGTCAGGCGCTGATCGAAAAGGGGGTGGTGGAAGTCGCCCCGCTCGCTTTTATGCGCGGCCGCACCCTCAATGACGCCTTTGTGATCCTGGATGAAGCGCAAAATACCACAGCCGAACAGATGAAGATGTTCCTGACCCGACTCGGTTTTGGCAGCAAAGCGGTCATCACCGGCGATGTCACCCAGGTCGATCTCCCGACTGGACGGGCCTCCGGGCTGGTTCAGGCGATTCGCGTTCTCAAGGGGGTGGAGGGAATTCACTTCACTTACTTCACCGATCTTGACGTGGTCCGCCACCCGATCGTGCAGTCGATCGTCAAGGCCTATGAACGGGCTGACGGTTCCGGCGACGAGACTGGAAATTTGAAAGCCCATGAATAAAACTGAGCGAAAACCCGACCCTCCGCCCGCATCTGGCGGTCGGGTGATTGATAAACTGCGCAATCTGTTCGCGCGGGATGCCAAATTCCAGCGGCATTTGCTGCTGGTGATTCTGGCGCTGGTGGTCACTACGATCATCGTCCCCAAAGGGGGACTCATCCCGGATTATTACAATCCCGGCGATATTGCCTCCCGCGACATCAAAGCCCCCAAAGACCTCCTTCTTCCCGATCTTCCGCTGACCGAGAAAAAACGCACTGAAGCCGAAGATACCGTCCCCTTTCTTTACGATCTCGACCCCCAGGGTGGTTCCACCCTTGCGGCTCACCTGATTCAGGCCATCCGGTTGGTTGCGGAGCAAGTCGACGCTGCTGGAAGCGAGACCCTGCAAACAGAATTGGAAAGCCTGCTTGGGTCCTCTCTAGACCGTCAGGATATTCAAACCCTTCGTCAACTGCCAGGCAACCAGGACGTTTTGAATGCGTTGCAAAAACAGCTGACCTTGGTTTTGCAAGCGAAAGTGGTCGGTAACCTGCAATTGTTCAAAGCTGACCTGGCTCGGAGCGTTGTGGTTCGCGATTTGAAAAGCGGCGCCGAGGCGACCAATATTGACGCCCTTAAGGTCATCGGCCTGGGCGATCTCCTCGATCAGGTCCGCGCCGGTCTCAAAGACGTTCCCGGGCTCAGTGCCCAGCAGCGTGAAGGACTGTTTGCGGTACTGCGCAAACTGCTGCGACCGAATCTGACCTTCAATAAAAACGAGACTGAAGCGCGCAAACGCCAGGCGTCCGCCGAAATCAAGCCGGTTCTGTTCCAGGTCAAAAAGGGCGAGATGATCGTCCGCGAGGGGGAGCGGGTCAGCGAGGAGCAGATCAAGAAATTGTTGGCGCTGCGGGATGTTGGCAGTGATTACAGTTTCCTGCGCACGGCCACCGGTCTGCTGCTGCTGACCTTGCTGCTGACCTTCACCTGTCATCGTTTTGCCAAACGAAATATCCGCAAGTACCGGCCGGACAATCGCGACCTGCTGTTTCTGGTGGTGACCTTCATCGGCCAGTTCGTGTTGATCAAGCTCGCCATTTTTATCTCGACAGCGCTGGAAAGCGCTTTCCCTTATATTGATTCCTCCACCTACTACTATTTACTCCCCTTTGCCGTCGGGGCAATGCTGGTTCGCATTGTCCTTAATTCCGAGGTGGCGCTGATATTTTCGGTGCTTTCGGCCCTGTTGCTCGGGGTGCTGTTCGGCAACAGCCTGGCAATCACCATCTATGCCCTGGTCGGTAATCTGACTGGCGCCCATTGGGTGCGCCACTGCAAGGAGCGGGCAACCCTGTATCGGGCCGGAATGTGGGTGTCACTGGTTAACGTGGTGGCGATTCTGGCCATCTATCTGATGGCCGGACGGCATTTCGACGTTCAACTGCTCTACAAGCTCAGCTTCGGCCTGATTGGCGGTTTTGTCTGCGCGGTGATCATCAACGGCACCATTCCGCTGGTGGAGTCGGCTTTCAAGTATACGACCGACATCAAACTGCTGGAACTGGCCAATATGAATACGCCGGTGCTGCGGGAGTTGATGGTTCAGGCCCCCGGGACCTACCACCATTCGGTCATTGTCGGCAATCTGGTGGAGTCGGCGGCCGAGGTGATCAACGCCAATCCCCTGCTGGCCCGGGTCGCCGCTTATTATCACGACATTGGAAAAATTCGCAAGCCTTTGTATTTTATAGAAAATATCGGTGGTCTTGAAAATAAGCACGATAAGCTCTCACCGTCGATGAGCGCACTGATTCTGATGTCCCATGTCAAGGATGGCGCTGAGTTGGCCCGGGAACACAAGCTGGGAGAACCGCTGGTCGATATTATTCGCCAGCACCACGGCACCAGCCTGATCAAGTTTTTTTACGATAAGGCCAAATCCAAATCCGACCCCGGGGTGCAGCAGGTCGATGAGCGCGATTATCGCTACCCCGGCCCCAAACCCCAAACCCGGGAGGCGGCGCTGATCATGCTGGCCGACGCGGTGGAGGCCGCCAGTCGGACTCTGGCCGACCCGACTCCGGCGCGGATTCAGGGGATGGTGCAGAAGATCATCAACAATATTTTCATCGACGGCCAGTTGGACGAGTGCGAGCTGACCCTCAAAGATCTGCATAACATCGCCAAGAGTTTCAATCGCATACTCGCGGGCATCTTTCACCACCGGGTCGATTATCCCGAGCCAGCCTACAAGGAGCGGGAAAAAGATCCAGCCAAGAGGCAGAAAATTGAAGATTCAAATCGAGAATCGGCAAAAGATCCAGCGGATAGCGAAGCTCCCGCTGCGAAAAGTGGCGCAGAGGATCTTAAGCGCCTTGGGATGTCCTGAGGCCGAGCTCTCCATTGTCATCGTTGACGATGCGCAGATTCGCGAGATCAACCGCGATTACCTGCAACGGGACAAGTCGACCAACGTCATCTCCTTCGCCATGCAGGAGGGGGAGGGAGCCGGGATTCAGCCCTCGCTGCTCGGCGATGTGGTGATCTCGGCCCAGACCGCCGCTCGGGATGCCGAAGAGGCGGGTTTGCCCTTTAGCAGCGAGCTTTACTTTTTGCTGCTGCATGGAGTATTGCATCTGGTCGGCTATGACCATGAACGCGGGACTGAGCAGGAGGCTGCGGAGATGGAAGCCAAGGAACAGGAAATCTTCGCGCTGCTGCAACAGGAGTTTCTCATCGGGCAATGAAGGCACCGTTGAAACCCAGCCGCTGGCTCGATAGCGTCAACTGCGCCATCGAGGGGATTATCTGGGCGGCTCAGTCGCAGAAGCATATGCGTTGGCACTGCCTCTCGGCTGTGGCTGTGGTGGTGGTGGCTCTGTTTTTCCGCATCACCGCCACCGAGTTCATGCTGCTGGCTTTAGCCGTGACGCTGGTGTTGTTTGCAGAATTGATCAATACCGCTGTCGAGGTGGTGGTCGATATGGTTTCGCCCGAGTATCATCCCCTGGCCAAACGGGCCAAGGATGTTGCCGCCGGGGGGGTGTTGGTGACCGCCATCGGTGCCGTGGTGATGGGTTACTTCGCATTGTCCCACTATCTGTTCCCACCCCTCGGGAAGGGAATGGGCATGCTCAACCGGCCGCCGGGGGAATTGGCGGTCTTCAGCGTGCTGGCGGTGACCTTTTTGGTGGTGCTGCTCAAATCCCGTTTCGGCAGCGGCAGCCCGCTTCGTGGAGGCATGCCGAGCGGGCATTCGGCCATCGCCTTTTCTATCGCCACCTCGATCAGCCTCTCCCAAGTCGGACCGGTGGTGGCGCTGCTGGCGGTGGGCATCGCGACCATGGTCAGCCACAGCCGTTTGCTGCTTGGCATTCATAGCCTCAAAGAGGTGTTGGCTGGCGGATTGCTCGGGGTGGCCGTCACCATTGGGTTTTATATCTGTTTTGGCTGAGTCCCGCTTTGGGGCTTTATCTGTTCCTCTAAAGGAGAAACCGTTTTTGGACGACGACAGTAACAACGGCAAATCGGGTGCTTGGCTTGGCGGTCTGCAGCGTCTGTTCTTCGGCCGCCGCCGGGCCATGACCGAAAAGGAACTGCAAGACCTCATCGACGAATCCGAGGAGGGGGGGATCATCAACGAAGGAGAGGGTGATATGCTGCACTCTATCTTCGAATTCGGTGAAACCATTGTCCGTGAAGTTATGGTGTCCCGCACCGACATGATTTGCTGCAGCTCCGAGGCGACGCTGAGTGAAGTCCTCTCATCCATCCTCTCTTCCGGGCATTCCCGGGTGCCGATTTACGAAGGGACCAACGACCGCATTGTCGGGGTGGTCTATGCTAAAGATCTGCTGCGGTTCTGGGGCCGGAAACCGGAAGAGATCCAGATCGCCCAGGTCATGCGGACTCCCTACTTCGTTCCGGAAACCAAAAGCATCGAAACCCTGCTGCAGGAGTTTCGCACCAAGCGGGTGCATATGGCCATTGCCATCGATGAGTATGGCGGCACCTCTGGTTTGATTACCATCGAGGACCTGATCGAGGAGATCATCGGCGATATTCAGGATGAATACGACGTCGAGGAGGACTGGTTGCAGGTCGAAGATGACGACACCGTGCTGGTCGATGGCCGCTTGAACATCGAAGAATTGGAAGACCATTTCGAGATCACCATCCCCCGGGAAAAATTCGATACCGTGGGAGGCTATCTGTTCAACCTCTCCGGGCATGTCCCCGTGGTCGGGGAGGAGATCCGCGACAATGGCTTGGTGCTGACCGTGGTTGACGGCGATGACCGCAAATTGCGCAAGGTTCGGGTCCGGCGCCTGAGCGCAAGCAACAACGCAGAGGGTGAGGCCTGAGCGGCATGAACCTCCCCCGTCCCGACCGCTCGACCCTGATCGCGCTGGGATCCGGCCTGCTGCTGGCGCTCTCCTTTCCGCGGCTGAATCTGGCCCCTCTGGCCTGGCTCGCCTTAGTGCCGATGGTGCTGGTGATGGAGCGCCACCCCTTTCGCAGCGGTTTTGCCGCTGGAATCGGCTTTTTTGGCCTGGTGCTCTATTGGCTGAACATCGTCATGACCACCTACGGCCAGATGCACCCGGTTTTCTCCCTGGCCGCCTATCTGATGCTGGTGGTTTATCTGGCGCTGTTTTTCGGGGCCGCCACCTGGGCCGCCTGCCGCCTGCGGGAGCAGCTTGGCTGGTCGATCATACTGACCCTGCCGGTGTTCTGGGTCGGCTTCGAGTTTGTCCGCTCCTTTCTCTTCTCCGGTTTCCCCTGGGCCAGCCTCGGCTATTCGCAAATCTCCCTGCTGCCACTGGTACAGTCGGCCGACCTGGCCGGGGTCTACGGCATTTCTTTTTTGATTCTGCTCTGCAATGCTGCCCTGGCCCAACTCATCCTCGCCCGCCGCAACCACCAGCCTCCGCCCTGGATCGGTCTTGGGGTGGCGCTGCTGCTGCTGGCGGCCAATGCCGGTTACGGGCTGCTGCGGTTGCAGCAGGATCTCGACAGCCGTGAACAAACCGCCAAGGTGGCATTGGTGCAGGGGAATATCGACCAGGCGGTGAAGTGGGATCCAGGCTATCAGCAGGCAACCGTCGAGCGCTATGCGGAACTCTCCCGGCAGGTTGTGGCCGAAGGCGATGTCGATCTGATCATCTGGCCGGAAAGCGCGACCCCTTTTTATTTCCAGGAGGAAGGGCCACTGGCGACCAAGGTTGCTGCGGTGGCTTCCGAAACTGGCACGGAGCTGTTGTTCGGCAGCCCGGCCTACGAAGTCGTCAATCGCCGTCCCCGCTATCTCAACAGCGCCTTCATGCTTTCGCCGCAGGGGGAGGTACTGGGCCGCAGCGATAAAATCCACCTGGTTCCCTTCGGCGAGTATGTCCCTCTGGGGCGCTACCTTCCTTTCATCAACAAGTTGGTGGTCGGCATCGGTGACTTTTCTCCGGGAACGGTCAAACCCTTACCCCTCGGCCAGAACCTGGTCGGGGTGCTGGTCTGTTTTGAGGGGATTTTTCCGGAACTGGCCCGGGATTATGTGCGGGAAGGGAGTCAATTGCTGATCAATATCACCAACGATGCCTGGTTCGGACGCTCCTCGGCCCCGGCCCAGCATCTGGCCATGACCCGGTTTCGGGCCTTGGAAAACCGCATCTGGGTGGCCCGGGCCGCCAATACCGGTATCAGTGCGTTGATTGCACCTTCCGGGCGGTTGACCCTGGAAACGCCGATTTTCGAAACCCTGGCGGTCAGCGGAACCGTCGGCTTGGGGGCGCAGCCGACCATTTACACCCGGTTCGGTGATCTGTTGCCGATATTTTGCCTGCTGTTTGGGATGGTCGGTTTGGTGAAGACCCGCCGGCGTTATGGGCGAAGTTGACCGGGTCTGCTGGAAACCCTTGTCGAAACCTGCGCCAGCCGTTATAATCCCCCACTTCATTTTTACCTAAGGGCCTAAAATAATGTTTCGTGAAGCGGTAGAAACCCTGAAAAGCCTGCGCGGCAAGCTCGATGAGCTGAGGGGGTATCTTTGACGTCGAAGCCAAGAGCGAGCGAATCTCCGAACTCGAGGCCGAAATCGCCCGGCCGGAATTCTGGAACCAGGCCGAGCGGGCCCAGGAACTGCTGAAAGAGCGCACCTCGTTGCAGAAGATCGTCGATAGCTGGTCGAGTTGCGACCAGGAGGTGGAAGACCTGCTGTTGTTGTGCGAGCTCGGCGAGGAAGGGGAGGACGAAGCCACCCTGGAGGAGATCGCCGGGCTGTTGCCGGCCCTGGAGCAGAAGGTGGGGAAGATGGAATTCGCCCGCATGCTCTCCGGTCCCCACGACGCCAACAACGCCATTTTCAGCATCAACGCCGGCGCCGGCGGCACCGAGGCCCAGGATTGGGGCGACATGCTGCTGCGCATGTACCTGCGTTACTGCGAGAAAAAGGGTTTCCGCACCGAAATCACCGATTACCAGGCAGGGGATGAGGCCGGCATCAAGGGTGTGACCTTCACCGTCGAAGGGGAATATGCCTACGGCTACCTGCGGGCGGAAATGGGGATTCATCGCCTGGTGCGCATCTCCCCCTATGACTCCAGCGCCCGGCGTCATACCTCTTTCTGTTCGGTCTTTGCCTTTCCAGAACTGGCCGATGACGTTGAGGTCGAAATCAACGAGAAGGACCTGCGGGTCGATACCTATCGCTCCAGCGGTGCCGGCGGACAGCACGTCAACAAAACCGATTCGGCCATTCGTATCACCCACCTCCCCACAGGGGTGGTGGTCTCCTGCCAGAACGAGCGCTCCCAACACAAAAACCGCGCCACCGCCATGAAACAGCTCAAGGCTCGGTTGTATGAGCTGGAGATGCGGAAAAAAGACGAAGAAGCCTCCGCCATCGCCGGGGAGAAAAAGGAAATCGGCTGGGGGAGCCAGATCCGCTCCTACGTACTGCACCCCTATCGCATGGTCAAGGATCACCGCACCAGCTACGAGGTCGGCAATACCGACGCCGTGCTCGATGGCGACATCGAGGCCTTTATCGAAGCTTACTTGCTCAGCGGCAAACAAGGGCGCTGAGTTCTCTCTTTTGAATTGAACATTGAGTGCTGGCGAGTTTTCAGTGCCGGCAGGGAGTTCTGATCATGAAGCTGTTTCCGAGCGCCAAAGCGCTGTTGGCCATATTGCTGGGGTTGGTTTTGGTTTCCGGGCTGAGCGCCTGCGGCGGTGCGGGCGGGGAATCTGATACCGATGCGCCAATGGTGAGCCTGGCTAAGATCCCGGTTTCGACCATCGAACGTACCCGCGCGCTTAGTGGCGAAATGGAACCCGGTGCACAGGTGGAGGTCAGTGCCGACACTGCGGCAGTGCCCGGACCAGTGACGGTGGGTGCGGGTGTCTGGTCCAGCAGTATCAATCTGGTCCTCGGCGTCAACACCATTTCGGTCAAGGCCACTGATGCCACCGGAAATAATCAAACCCTGGCCTTTGCCCTGCTTTATGAGGTGGTGACCCTCGACCAAGTGCTGCCGGCCACAGCCCTAGCCGACCAGACCCTTTGGGGCACTTTGGCCACCGGCGCCAGTCTGACCGCCACCCTTGACACCGCCTCGGCGGCTTTGACACCTGTTATTGTTGATAATAACTGGAGCCTGGACCTGGCCGGCCTGGCCGGCGGTACCCACACCCTGACCCTCACTGGTACCGACACCGCCGCCATTCCACAGACAACCACCCTGACTCAGACCTTGGTGATCGATTCCGGCCTGCCGCTGTTGACGATGAACCCCGCAGCCCCTGTGGGAAATGCTGTCAGCCTCAGCGGGACTGCCACCGTTAACGCCACTGTCACTATTGTCGCCTCAACCGGAGCCACGGTGGGAACGATCACCCAACCCGCCGGAAACGGCACCTGGAGTTGCGAGCTGAGCGAACTGGTCCCGGGTCGAAATATTATCACCATCACCGCCACGACCACAGCCACGGATGGCACCACTGCCACCGCTTCCGCCCAGCTGGCGGTGTTGTACCAACCCTGAACCCCATCCGGTGACTTGGCGCGGCCTTGCCCCAGGTTGCCGGATTGATGCATAGACAGAAAGCGAGAGTTGACTATGGAAGAACTGAACGACCTGTTGCTGCAGCGCCGCGCCAAGCTCGATGAGCTGCGCCGCCTGGGGCAGAATCCTTATGCCAACGATTTCCCTGTTTCCCATACCACCGGCGATGTCCAGGCCGCCCACGGCGAGCAGGATGCCGAGGCCCTGACCGACTGCGCCAGCCACTACGTGCTGGCCGGGCGCATCCTGGCCCGTCGTGACTTCGGCAAGGCCGCCTTTATCCAGTTGCAGGATCGCAAGGGTCGGCTGCAGGTTTATGTCGCCCGCGATCTGGTCGGCGAAGAGGCCTTCAAGCTGTTTCGCAAATGTGACCTTGGAGACATCATCGGTGTCTCCGGAACCCCCTTTCGCACCAAGACCGGCGAACTCTCTCTGCGTGCCGACAGCTATCGGCCGCTGACCAAGTCGCTGCTGCCGCTACCGGAAAAATGGCATGGTCTGACCGACGTGGAAACCCGCTATCGCCAGCGCTACGTCGACCTGATGGTCAACCCCGAGGTGCGGGAGGTGTTCCAGAAGCGCAGCAAGATTATCGGGCTGATCCGCGAATTCATGCTCGAAAAAGACTATCTCGAGGTGGAAACCCCGATGATGCAGCCGATTGCCGGCGGCGCCACCGCCAAGCCTTTCATGACCCGCCACAACACCCTGAAGATGGATCTGTTCCTGCGCATCGCCCCCGAGCTGTACCTCAAGCGACTGGTGGTTGGCGGTTTCGACCGGGTGTTCGAGATCAACCGCAACTTCCGCAACGAGGGGATCTCCATCCAGCACAATCCCGAATTCACCATGATGGAGTTCTACCAGGCCTACGCCACCTACAAGGAACTGATGGACTTCACCGAAGAGCTGATCTGCCATCTGGCCGAGCAGGTGGTCGGCAGCCTCCAGTTCAGCTATGGCGGCAAGGAGGTCGATCTGACCCGGCCCTGGGCTCGGTTGACCGTGCGCGAGGCGATTGCCAAATATGGTCAGGTCGATCCGGCGATGCTCGAAGATCACACCCAGGCCTTGGCCTACGCCCGCAGCCTTGGGCTTGAGCTGGAAGACCGCATCGGTCACGGCAAACTGCTGATCGAACTGTTCGACGCTGTGGCGGAACCCAAGCTCTGGAATCCGACCTTCATCACCGAATATCCGACCGAGGTCTCGCCGCTGTCGCGCAAGAACGATCTTAATCCCGATGTGGTCGATCGCTTTGAGCTGTTTGTCGTCGGCCGGGAGTTGGCCAACGCCTTTTCCGAGCTCAACGACCCCTTCGACCAGAAGGACCGGTTCCTCAAGCAGTTGATCGAAAAGGAAGCCGGCGACGACGAAGCCCATGCCATGGACGAGGATTATATCCGCGCCCTGGAATACGGGCTGCCGCCGACGGCCGGGGAGGGGATCGGCATCGACCGCTTGGTGATGCTGCTGACCGATTCGGCCTCGATCCGCGACGTCATCCTCTTCCCGCAACTGCGCCCGGAAAGCAAATAACTGCGACCGGGAAACTCGGCGCCAAGGATTCCAATGTCCTACGAATGGTTTGTCAGCTTGCGATACCTGCGGGCCAAGCGCAAGCAGACGTTTATTTCCGTGATTTCCTTTATCTCCATCGCCGGGGTGACCCTGGGGGTGGCCGCGCTGATCGTGGTGCTGGCGGTCATGACTGGATTTCACGACGGCGTGCGCCAGCAGATTCTCGGCAACATCCCCCATGTGCTGATACAACAGCATGGCGAGGATATCGCCGATTACGAGCAGGTGGTCACCAAGGCACTGGCCGCCAGCCCGCATATCAAGGCTGCGACTCCTTTTGTCTCCAAGGAGGCGATGCTGCTGTCGCAGCGGGATGTGGCCGCGGTCAGTGTTAAAGGGATCGAACCGGGGAACAAAATCTTCAATCAGGGTTTTCTCAGCGTCGAAGATCGGGATGTGCAGCAACTGCTGTTTCAGGACGAATCGGCCCTGCCGGGGATCATTATCGGACTCGATACCGCCACCTCCCTCGGCATTGCCGTCGGGGATCCGGTCAATGTCATCCCGCCGATGTTCACCATCACCCCCTTCGGCATGATCCCGAAAATGAAACCGTTCCGGGTGGTCGGGATCTTTCGCCAACGGGGGGGCTTTCTCGATACCTATTTCGCCTACATTTCTCTGTCGCAGGCGCAGAAGTTCTTCGACGCTGAAGGCCTGGTTTCGGGGGTCGAGATTGAACTGGGTTCCTTCGACCACACTCAAAAGGTCGCCAGTCAATTGCGGGAAAAATTTGAGTTTCCCTTCGTGGTACGCTCCTGGGAAGATCTGTTCGGCTCCTTCCTTTCCGCCCTGAAGTTGGAAAAACTCGGCCTGTTCATCGTCCTCGGAATCATCGTGCTGGTGGCGGCGTTCAACATCGCCACCACCCTGATCATGGTGGTGATGGAGAAGCACAAGGATATTGCCATCATGCGGGCCATGGGCGCCACTGCCCGCAGCGTGATGAAAATATTCGTGCTGGAAGGGCTGATCATTGGCACCGTCGGCACCGGTTTGGGGACGGGGCTCGGGTTGCTGATTGCTAAAAATGCCGACCCGCTGATCAAAAGTCTCGAGCATTTATTCGGAATCAAGATCTTCGACCAGGCGGTCTACGGAATGGATCGCTTTCCTTCGGTGGTCAATACCAGCGACGTCGTCGCCGTGGTTGCGGTGGCCATGGGGATCTCCCTGCTGGCGACCATCTATCCTGCCTGGCGGGCGGCCAAAATGGACCCGGCCGAGGCTCTGCGTTATGACTGATGGGCGGGTGCTGTTGTGATTGAGGTCAAAAACCTGAAAAAGAGCTTTACCACCGGCCAGGGCCAGGTCGACGTGCTGCGCGGCATCGATCTGCAGATCGCCGAGGGCGAGCGGGTGGCGGTGGTCGGGACGTCCGGTGCCGGCAAGACCACTTTGATGCATATTCTCGGCGCCCTGGATCATCCCACATCGGGGACGGTGACCAACCGCGGGCAGGATATTTTTGCCTTGCGGGGCGGCGCCCTCGATGCCTTTCGCAACCAGTCCATCGGTTTCGTGTTTCAGTTTCACCAGCTGTTGCCGGAATTCAGCGCGCTGGAGAACGTGATGATGCCGGCCCTGATCGCCCGCCGCTCATTCCGGGAGGCGCGGCCGCTGGCCGAAGCGATGCTCGGCGAGGTCGGCCTCGGCCATCGCCTGGGGCACAAGCCGGGGCAACTCTCCGGTGGCGAGCAGCAGCGGGTGGCCATCGCCCGCGCCCTGGTGATGGCGCCGAGATTGCTGCTGGCCGATGAGCCGACCGGCAATCTCGACAGCGGTACCTCCGATGAAATTTACCGGCTGCTCAACCAACTCCATCGCAGTCACAATCTGACCATGGTGATTGTGACCCATAGCGAGACCCTGGCTGGCCGTCTTGATCGGATCATCCATATGGAAGACGGTCTGTTGCGGGTCTAGTTTTGGTTTGCACCCCTTGGGCCCATCCATTATAATCGCCCTTTTTGAATGAAACCCTCCCCCAGGAGTGATTGTCTGCATGTTGAACCGGATTGTTGCATCGCTGGCCCTGCTGCTGCTTGTCGCCGCTCCGCTGCGGGCCGAAACCCTGACCTTCGGTGAGGTCACGGTCGCTGGCACTCGGCGGGTCGAGCAGAGTGCCGTCAAGGGTGTCATCAGCGTCAGACCTGGGGTTGCCGTCGATCTCGAAGCCATCGATCGCGATCTGCGCGCCATTTTCGCCATGGGGCGTTTTAACGACGTCACCGCCGAAGTGGAAGAGCGCGGCGGGGTCAAGGTGCTGGTTTACCGCCTGGAAGAGCGCCCGCTGGTGCGGGAGATCCGCTACGAAGGGAACAAGGAACTCAAGCTCGACAAGCTCAAGCCGCTGGTCACCCTGAAGACCCCAGACATTTATAATCCTGGAACTGTGGACAAAAGCTTGGTCGCCTTGCGCAAGGCCTATGCCGAAGAGGGCTACTACGCCGCCCAGATCAGCCCCAAGCTCAGCGTCAACGATGATAACGAAGCCACCCTGACTTTCGATATCAAGGAAGGGGAGAAGGTTCTGATCGGCAAGATCCGCTTCGAGGGGAACCGGGTTCTGAACGACAGTCAGCTGAAAAAAGTCATGCAAACCAAGGAGCGCTGGTTTCTCTCCTGGCTGACCGGCCGTGGTACCTACAAGGACGAGGTGCTGCAGGTCGATCTGGAAGCCCTGGCCGATCAGTATTACGATATCGGTTATGTGCAGGTGAAGGTGAAAAAGCCGATCACCACCATCGGCGCCGATGGCAAGACCATGGAAGTCTTCATCGAGATCGAGGAAGGGGAGGAGTTCCGGGTTGGGGAGATCGATTTCCAGGGTGACCTGCTCAAGTCCCGGGAGGAAACCGCGGCGCTGACCAAGCTGCGCAGCGGCGACGTGTTCAGCCGCAAACAGTTGCGCACCGATGTCTTCGCCCTGAATGACCTTTATGCCGACCAGGGCTATGCCTACGTCAACGTCTCGCCGTTGACCCATATCGAACCCGAGAAAAAAATCGTCAACCTGGTCTTCGATATCGAACAGGGGATTCAGGTCCATATCGATCGCATCAACATCCGCGGCAACAGTAAGACCCGCGACAAGGTCATCAGGCGGGAGATGAAAGTTGTCGAGGGCGACCTTTACAGTGCCAGCAATCTCAAAGAGAGCCGGCGCAAGGTCAACAATCTCGGCTTTTTCGACGAAGTCAATGTCACCACCGAAAAAGGGAGTGAAGAGGCCAAGATGGATCTCAACGTCGAGGTCAAAGAGCGTCCCACCGGGACCTTCAGCCTCGGTTTCGGTTACTCCTCCGTCGACAAGTTCATCGGCCAGGGCTCGATCACCCAGGAGAATTTCCTCGGCCGCGCTCTTAAGCTGAATCTGTCCGGTGCCTTCGGCAGTTCCAGCACCTCCTATCAAATTGGCGTGACCGACCCCTATTTCCTTGATCGCGACCTGACCCTCGGTTTCGACCTCTACAAGACCAAACGTGACTGGACCGACTTCTCCAAACAGGCCACAGGTGGTGACCTTAAACTCGGGTTCCCCATCAATGACAACCTGCGGGCGTTGTTCCTGTACAAATACGAAGACAAGAAGATTTACGATGTCGACCCCGCTGCCTCTTTCGTCATTCGCCAACGGGAGGGGACCTCGACGCTGTCGTCACTGACCAGCACCCTTCGCCGTGACACCACCGACTACCGCCTCGACCCGACCACCGGTACCGTTTCCGAACTCTCCCTTGAATACGCCGGGCTCGGTGGGACGGAGAAGTTTATTCGCTACGATCTGGATCACCGGATTTTTTATCCTGTCAAATGGGGGACGGTCTTCTCGGCCCGTGGGCATCTGGGTTATGTTCAAAGTGTTGGCGGCGAAAAAATCCCCATCGATGAGCGCTATTTCCTCGGTGGGCTGAATTCTCTGCGGGGGTTCGAACCGCGGCGGGTCGGGCCAAGATTGCGCCGCACAGTGGAGGCGATAAATCCTGCGAACGGGGAACCTACGGCAACGGTGGAGGATTTCGATTACTTCGGTGGCGACAAGGCAGCCTACTTCAATGCCGAGTATCTGTTCCCGATCTTCAAGGATCTTGGCCTTAAAGGTGTGCTGTTCTATGATCTGGGCAATGCCTGGTCGGAAGACGAGGACTACCTGACCGACCTGCGTTCCAGCGTCGGCGGTGGCATCCGCTGGTTCAGCCCAATGGGTCCACTGCGGCTGGAGTGGGGCTATAATCTTGACCCCAAAGAAGCTGAACCCCAGTCCGATTTTCAATTTTCCATCGGCCGGTTTTTCTGACCGATCTTTACCCTGCGAAGGAGATACCCATGAAACGCATTGTTGGCGTACTGCTTACCATTTTACTACTGGCAACTCCGGCCCTGGCCGTCGATAACAAGATTGGTTATGTCGATCTGCAAAAGGCTCTCAATACCTCCGAAGCCGGAAAAGCTGCTAAAGAGCGTATTTCCAAGAAGGTGAAGGAGTACGAGGGGACCATCGACACCCGGCAGAAAGAAATCAAAAAACTCAAGGAAGAGCTGGAGAAGCAGGCCATGCTGCTATCCGAGGACGCCCGTGGCGCCAAGGAGCGGGACTACCAGCAGAAGGTCAAAGAGTTCCAGCGCTTCACCAAGGATATCCAGGAGGAACTGCAGCAGAAGGATAACGACTTCACCAAGCAGATTCTCGAAGAACTGTTCAAAGTGATCAAGGAAGTTGGCGAAAAAGAAGGCTATACCCTGATTCTCGAGCAGTCGGAAAGCTCCATTCTCTATGCCGACGAGAAGGTCAATCTCACCGACAAGGTGATCAAGGCTTTTGACGCCAAGAAGAAGTAATCTGCAGGGAGCAGGAGGGGGCAGTGGCACAACTCAAAGATCTGGCAGAACATGTGGGCGGCACGGTGGTCGGAGATGGCAGCATCGAGATTCAGCGGGTTGCGCCGATCGATAGTGCCATCGAAGGTGAGATTACCTTTGTCGCCAACCCCAGGTATCTGCCTAAGCTGGCTCAGACCAAAGCCAGTGCTGCCATAGTGGCTCCTGGGGTCGAAAGCACCGAGCTGCCGCTTCTGGTTTGCCGCAATCCGTATTTGGCGTTTGCTAAAATCCTGACACTGCTTCAGGCCCGCAAGCCAGCGCCTCTGGGGGTTCTTCCGGGAGCCCAGGTTTCCGCGTCAGCCACCATTGGCGAAGGGGTGACCATTTACCCCGGTTGTTATGTGGGGGATGAGGTGGTGGTCGGCGCGGGATCGATTCTGCACCCCGGGGTGGTTCTTTATGCTGCGGCACAGGTGGGGCGGGATTGCCTGCTGCACGCAGGGGTTGTTGTTCGCGAAGGTTGCCGGCTTGGTGACCGGGTGATTGTGCAGCCCAATGCTGTGATTGGCTCCGATGGTTTTGGTTTCGCCCCCGATGGTCCGCGCTATTACAAAATTCCACAGGTGGGGATTGTGGTGGTCGAGGAAGATGTAGAAATCGGCGCTGGCAGTTGTATCGACCGGGCAGCCATGGGGGTGACCCTGATTCGGCGCGGGGTGAAAATCGACAATCTGGTGCAGGTTGCCCACAACGTGGTGATCGGCGAAGATACCGTGCTCGCGGCCCAGGTCGGGCTTGCCGGCAGTTCTGAGATCGGTCGCCATTGTACCTTTGGCGGCCAGGCGGCCGTCGCCGGGCATATCAAGGTTGGCGATAATGTCATGGTCGGGGGGCGAGGTGGGGTGACTGGTAATCTGCCAGGAAACCAGGTGGTCTCCGGCACACCAGTGCTCCCCCACAAGGAGTGGCTCAAAGCGTCGATGAGCTTTGCCCACCTGCCTGAAATGCGCAAGGAACTCAGTCGCCTGCGGAAACAAATGGAAGCGCTTGAATTGCAGCTCAAGGAGAGGTCCTGACGATGGAATTGTCCACCCTGGAAATTATGAAGCTTCTGCCCCACCGCTATCCTTTTCTGTTGGTTGATCGGATCATTCAACTCGAAGGGAAAAAGGCGGTCGGGATCAAGAATGTGACGGTCAACGAGCCCTTTTTTCAAGGCCATTTTCCCGGCCATCCGATCATGCCTGGAGTGCTCATTATTGAAGCGATGGCCCAGGTCGGCGGTATTTATGCCGCGGTGACCGACAATATCGGTGATGACCGGGTGACCTATTTCGCCGGGATCGATAATGCCCGCTTTCGCCGCCCCGTGTTTCCTGGGGATGTGTTGCGGCTGGAACTCGAACTGGCCGCCTGCAAACGCGGACTCTACTGCTTCAAGGGCCAAGCCTTTGTCGGAGAGACCCTGGTTGCCGAAGCCGATCTGAAAGCTACTTTTGCTGCACGTTAGGATACCCTGACTATGATTCATGCGACCGCCATCGTTCATCCCGGCGCTAAAATTGCCGCCAATGTCGAAATCGGACCTTATGCCGTCATCGGAGAGCATGTCTCCCTCGGCGAAGGGACCACCGTCGGTCCTCATGCCGTGATCGAGGGCTGGACCGAGATCGGTCGGGACAACCGGATCTTTCAGTTCGCTTCGGTGGGGGCTGCGCCCCAGGATCTGAAATTCCATGGCGAGAAATCGTTTCTGCGCATTGGCGATCGCAATATGGTACGGGAGTTCGTCACCCTGCACCGCGGGACCGAAAGCGGCGGCGGAGAGACCATCATCGGCAGCGACAATCTGTTCATGGCCTACTCCCATGTGGCCCACGACTGCGTGGTCGGCAACCGGGTGATCCTGGCCAACGGTGCCACCCTCGCCGGGCATGTCCAGGTCGATGACTTTGCCATTCTCGGAGGCCTGTCGGCTGTGCACCAGTTCACCCGGGTCGGCGCTCATGTCATGGTCAGCGGTGGTTCGATGGTCGCTCAGGATATCCCTCCGTATACTATCGCTCAAGGGGATCGGGCCAAAACCGTCGGTCTGAATCTGGTAGGGCTCAAGCGCCGTGGTTTTTCCGAAGAGGCAATGCGCGCGATCAAGAAGGCTTATAAGATCATTTTCCGCTCCGGGTTACGTCAGGAGGAAGCGCTGCAGAAAATAGCCGCCGAGGTGGTCTCCGGGCCGGAACTTGCGGTCTTTGTTGAATTTATCAAGAACAGCCAACGCGGCGTCGCCCGCTGAGAGGATTTTGTCTCTCGAGGCCGCCCGCGCGCGCTCGAGGGGCTCAATCCGGTATTCGATGCTGGGATAGTGCAGGCGAGGACTCCGGCCGATCGGGGCTCTCGCCTGACCCTTTTTCGCAAACTGTTATTTTCTCCGATTCCCAGCCAAGGCAGCGCAGTTATTTGAACTCTATGACCACACAAAATACTTCATCGCGCCGGGCCTTGATCGTGACCGGAGAAGCCTCGGGCGATCTGCACGGGGCCAAACTGATTCAGGCCGCCAGGCAACTCGATCCCGATCTGAAATTTTTCGGAGTCGGCGGCAAGCGCATGGCGGAGGCCGGCTGCGAGATCCTGATTCCGGCCGACGAACTCGCGGTCATGGGGGTGGTGGAGGTCATCGCCCGGTTTGCGGTGATCCGCAGGGCCTTTCGAACCCTGGTTAAGGAATTACAGGGAGAGCGGCGCCCCGATCTGGTGATCCTGATCGATTACCCTGGGTTCAACCTGCGCCTGGCCAAAGAAGCCAAGGCGGCCGGGGTGCCGGTGCTTTATTTCATCAGCCCGAAGGTCTGGGCCTGGCGGCGCGGCCGGATTCACACCATCGCCCAGCGGGTCGACAAGTTGGCGGTGATCTTCCCTTTCGAGCCGGAGATTTACCAGGGACTGGGGCTGGACGTCGAATATGTCGGCAACCCCCTGCTGGATGAGCAGGGGAGCGGTTGCGATCGCGCGAGTTACCTGCAGCGCCACGGTCTCGACCCCTCACGCCCGGTGGTCGGACTGTTTCCGGGCAGTCGTAACAACGAACTCAAATATATTTTTGCAACCCTGGTCGCTTCTGCTGAGCAGTTGCGGCAAGCGCGACCCGACCTTCAGTTCCTGCTGCCAGTTGCTTCATCGCTATCGATGGAGGATCTACGTCAGCGTCTCCCCGGGTCGAACCTTCCGGTGGTTCTGGTCGAGGATAATATTTACGATACCGCTGGCGCCTGCGATGCCATCGTCAGTGTCTCTGGTACCGTCACCTTGCAGATTGCCCTGGCAGGTACGCCGATGGTCATCATTTATAAGGCTGCGCCACTGACCTATGCCATCGGCAAACGACTGGTCAAGGTCGAGCATTTCGGTTTGCCCAACATCGTTGCCGGCAAAGGGATTGTACGGGAATTGTTGCAAGACGCCGCTAGTCCCGGGGCGATCAGCGCGGAAATCCTGCGTCTGCTGCAGGATGCCGACTACAATCGTGAACAGCGCAGCGGTTTGGAGTTCATGCGTCAGCGGATGGGAGCTCCCGGTTGCTCGGCCCGGGTGGCCCGAATTGCTTCAGACATGAGTCGTGGGCAGAAGTCGAGGAAGGGTCAGGAATGAGCGGCGACGGCTTGCAGGTCTATCGAAGATTGTTGAAATTCTCTTACCCTTATCGGTGGCGAATTGTGCTGTCGATGTTCGCCTCCCTTGGAGTGGCTCTCTCCGATGTGGCGACCGCCAAACTGGTGCAGCCCTTTATTGACCGTCTGGTGGTGGGGCAAGAGTTCGGGTTGGTCAAAATCGTCCCGTTTCTGGTCGTCGGCCTAGCGATCTTCAAGGGCGGCTCGCGCTATGTTCAAGAATATTTCATTCGCACCTCCGGCCAACTGGTCATGCAGGATATTCGCAACCGCTTTCAGTCCCACACCATCGGGCTGTCGATGCGGTTCTTCTCCCGCAACTCCACCGGCACCCTCATGTCCAAAGCGCTCAATGACGTTGGGGTGATGCAGTCCTCGGTTGCCGAAGTGGTTGTGACCCTGTTTCGCGAGGGGATGACCCTGATCGGCCTGATCATCATGGCCTTCTACAGCGACTGGAAGCTGGCCGGCATGGCCTTTATCGTGCTGCCGGCTGCGGCCTATCCTGCGGCCCTCATCGGTCGGCGGATCAAGGGCTACTCGCGCCAGGGCCAAGGGGCTATGGGAGAGTTGACCAGCGCCTTGGAACAAGGATTTTCTGGCATCAAGGTGATCAAGTCCTTCGGCACCGAAGCCCAGGAAGTGGCGAGGTTTCGCGCCGAAAACGATCGTTTCTATGGGTTTATCCGCAAGGTCATCAAATACGATGCAGCCTCTTCGCCGCTGATGGAGATCATGGCCTCTCTGGGTGTGGCTGCGGTTTTCTGGTATGGACTGCAGCGGGTGCTGGCTGGAGGGATGAGCCAAGGCGAGCTTTTCTCCATTATTGCCGCCATTCTATTGATGTACGCTCCGGCCAAACGATTGGCCAGGGTAAATAATGTAATTCAAGTGGCCTTGGGAGCCGCCGAGCGGGTCTTCGAAGTGCTCAACGAACAATCGGAAGTCCAGGAACTTCCCGCTGCGCAGGACCTGGGAAGAGCCCGTGGCGAAGTCGAATTTGACCGGGTCAGCTTTGCCTACGACGATGAATCGGTGCTCAGCGAAGTTTCCATCAACGCCTCCCCGGGTGAAGTGATTGCTCTGGTTGGTCCGAGTGGCGCGGGGAAAACCACTTTGGCTGGGCTTTTAACCCGGTTCTATGACCCGACGGTTGGAAGCATTCGTATCGACGGCGTAGATATCCGTGAGTTGACCCTGGAGAGCCTGAAACGCAATATCGCCAGCGTCGATCAGGAAACCTTCTTGTTCAACGACACCCTGCTCAATAACATCCGCTATGGCCGGGAAGACGCCAGCGAAGCCGAAGTGGCCGAGGCAGCCCGACAGGCTTTCGCCGACGGCTTTATCGCCCAGCTCCCCGATGGCTATCAATCCCAGGTGGGGGATCGCGGCTTCAAGCTCTCTGGCGGCCAGCGCCAGCGGATTTGTATTGCCCGGGCGATCCTGCGGCAGGCGCCGATTCTGGTTCTCGACGAGGCGACCAGCGCTCTCGACACCGAGAGCGAGGCGATGGTGCAGCAGGCGCTCTCCAACCTGATGCGCAATCGCACCACCTTTGTCATTGCCCATCGTCTCTCAACCATCATGAACGCTCACAAGATCGTGGTGCTCGAACAAGGGCGCATCGTCGAGGTCGGCACCCATAACGAACTGTTGCAGCAGGGGGGGCTGTACCAGAAACTCTACGAGATGCAATTCAAGGAGTCCGCTTGAAAAGCCGTCTCGGCAAATTTCTGCTGTTGAATCTGGTCCCACCCCTGGCTGCCGGTCTCATCCGCTTGCTGCGAAGGATGCTGCGGGTCGAGGTGATCGGGGCCGAAACGGTGGATGGTTTCAGCGCCAAGGGGGACCATGTCATTCTTTCCTTCTGGCATGATCAGTTGCTGTTGATGGTGACCGGTTACCGCGGCGCCGGGGCGCGGATTCTGATCAGCCCCTCTCAGGATGGCGAGCTGATCGCCCGCACTATGGGCTATTTTGGACAAGGGGCGGTGCGCGGCTCTTCCTCTCGCGGCGGGCGGGCCGCCTTCAAAGAGCTGCTGCAACTGGCGGAGCAGCCCTACGATCTGGTCTTCACCCCCGATGGCCCCAAGGGGCCGCGGCACCAGCTCAAACCCGGTGTGGCGCAACTGGCCCGGCTCAGCGGGCGTCCGGTCATCCCCATGGCCTTTGCCTGCAACCGCGGCCACCGTTTTGCCTCCTGGGACCGTTTCCTGCTCCCTTACCCCTTGGCCCGCGGGGTGTTCGCCTTTGGCGAGCCACTGTATTGCAGCAAGGGGGATGATGCCGAGGTTTTTGCCCAGCAGTTACAAGCGGCCATGGCGGCCACCAATCAACGGGCCTGTCAGCGCCTGGAGGACCACGGTGTTTCTGCTGTATGACCTGATTCTATCTTTGGCCACCCTGGTGCTGCTTCCCTACTACCTGCTGCGGGGATTGCGCCACGGCAAGGTGCGTCAGGGGATTCGAGAACGCTTGGGGGTGCTCCCAGCTGAGCGCCTGGCGCCTTTGGCTGGTCGTCCGGTGATCTGGGTTCATGCCGTCTCGGTAGGGGAAACCCGGGCTGCGGTCCCCTTGATCAAGGCGCTGAAGAGCCGTTACCCCAACCATGCCATCGTCTTGTCCAATGTCACCGAAACCGGACACGGCGTTGCCCGCGGCCTGCGGGATGTCGACCTCTGCCTGTTTTTTCCCTTTGATCTCTCCTGGGTGGTTCGTCGGGTTTTCGCCGCGGTGAAGCCTCAGTTGGCAGTGATCGTGGAAACCGAAATCTGGCCCAACTTCGTGCGCCAATGTCAGAAGGACGCCATTCCGGTGCTGCTGGTGAACGGCCGGATCTCCGATCGCTCCTTCCCACGCTATAGGCGGGTGCGCTGGTTGCTGCAGCCGGTATTGCGCCGTTTCAGTGCCTTCTGTATGCAATCGGAACTCGATGCCGAGCGCATCATCGCCATGGGAGCGCCGGCCGAGCGGGTGGAAGTGACCCGCAATCTGAAATTCGACATGCAGGCCAAAACCCCCGACGTCAGCGAACTGGCCCAACTGCGGCAAACCTTTCACTTGGCCGCTGATACCAAGATCTGGGTGGCCGGTAGTACCCATGCCGGCGAAGAGGAGTCGGTCGCCCTGGCTTTCGGGGAGTTGCTGGCCGCAGGGCAATCCTTGGTCCTGGTTTTGGTTCCCCGGCATCCGGAGCGCTGTCGAGGGGTTGCCGAGATGCTCGCCTCCCGAGGGTTTTCGGTGACCTTGCGCAGCAAGATTTCCGAACGCAGCAGCCCATTGCACGGCGGCGAGGTGCTGCTGGTGGACTCCATTGGCGAGATGATGAGTTTCTATGCCTTGGCCGATCTGGTTTTTGTCGGCGGCAGCCTGGTCAATATCGGCGGGCATAATATTCTGGAAGCATCACTGCTGAAAAAGCCCGTAATATTTGGCCCCTACATGCAGAACTTTAAGGAAATTTCTCGGTTGCTGATTGAGGCCAACGGCGGAGTTTGCGTCGCCACCGAGAGCGAACTGGAGCCTGCCGTGGCCCGGTTGCTTGCCGATGCTGATCTGCGCCAGGCGATGGGGCAGGGGGGCTACGGCCTGCTGGCCGAGAATGCCGGCGCTACCGACCATACCCTGCGGGTGGTTGCCCGCGCCCTGGGTGGCTAGAGTGAACTGGCTGCTCACCCGCCACCGACGACTGGTCGATGGTCCGCCCTGGGGGGGGGGCGATCTGCTGCTGCTGGTCATTCTGGCGCCGCTGAGCTGGCTCTATGGTTTCATTGGCCGGGTACGCATTGGGTTCTATGCTGCGGGCCTGTTCAGGGTCTATCGGGCTCCGGTTCCGGTCATCTCCGTAGGCAACCTGGCGGCCGGAGGTACCGGTAAAACCCCGGTGGTCGACTATATCGCCCGTTACCTGCTCGATCAGGGTCGAAGGGTGGCGATCGTCAGCCGTGGTTACGGTGGGGAGAATCATCCCGGGGTGCAACTGGTCTGTGCTGGAAACGGGCCGATGCTTACGCCGCGCCAGGTGGGTGACGAACCTTACCTGTTGGCCCGACGCAATCCCCGGGCCCTGGTTCTGACCGCCCGGCGCCGTTGCGAGGGGGTGCGCAAGGCGGTCGCCGAGTTGGCAGCTGATGTGGTGCTGCTTGATGACGGTTTTCAGCATCGGGCTGTGGCCCGGGATCTGGATATCGTCCTGCTTGATGCCCGCCGTCCCCTGGGAAATGGACTGCCGCTGCCGGCTGGGCATTTGCGGGAGTTCCCGTCGGCGTTGCGACGGGGCAACCTGTTCATCCTGACCCGCTCTCCGGAGCATCCGGTTGCGGCTCTGAAACTGCCTGGTCCGGTGCTGCACAGCCGGCATCACCTGAGTCCATCCCTGCGGGGCAGCGACGGCAGTAGCCTTCCCTTCGGCGAGCTGATTGGTAAGAAGGGCTTGGCTTTTGCCGGCATCGCCGACCCCGGAAGTTTCTTTGCCGCTTTACAGCAGCGGGGGCTGACCCTGGGCAAAACCCTTTCCTTTGCCGACCACTGTCGTTACAATGCTGAGGAACTTGAGCAACTTCGTCGGTCTGCGGCCGAGGTTGATTATCTGATCACCACCGAAAAAGATGGGGTCAAGCTTGGCGATCTTGCCTTCGATCTCCCCTGCTACCAGTGGCCGCTGAGTCTGGAGTTTGTCGAAGTGGGCGCTCTGGAGCAGCATCTCGAATCCCTTTTGAAGACTGGAGAAGATCATGGGCCTGTCCCCCGAACTCCTTGAAATTCTCGCCTGTCCCCAGTGCAAACAACCGATCCGGTCCGAGCGCGAGGAAACCGTGTTGGTCTGCGATCACTGCCGTCTCTCTTATCCGGTGCGCGATGGAATCCCGGTGATGCTCATCGACGAGGCGGAGAGTTTCTGAAGTGCCAGTTGAAGCGGGGAGCAAAGTCCTCATTCTCAGCGATGGCAAACCGGGGCACCTCAATCAATCCCTGGCCTTTGCCCGTCTGCTGCAGCTCGACTATGACCTGGTTGACTGCCGCTGCCGCAGCCGTTTGGCCAAGGCCGCCAGCTATCTCCTTGATCGTCTCGGTGTGCGCACCCCCGCTCTTTTTCGCGTCGCTCCCCACGGAAGGCAATATAATGCGGTCGTTTCGGCCGGGTCGGAAACCTACTACGCCAACAAGGTACTGGCCGCTCGCCTGAAAGCCAAGGCTGTGGCGATCATGCTACCCAGTGGATATCGGCTCGACTTCGATCTGATTGTGGCCCAGGAGCATGACCGGCCGCCGCAGCGAACCAACCTGCTTTCCCTGCCGGTCAACCTGGCGGCCCCCAACCCGCAAGGGGTGGTCGAGTTTGGTGCCGGACAGGAGTCGGTCGGGGTGATCATTGGTGGTCCAAGCCGGCATTTCGAATTGTCTTACGACCAGTTACAGCAGCAACTTGAATCCATTTTCTCACTGTTCCCCGGGGCTGATCTGGTCGCAACGACGTCGCGGCGAACTCCGCCTGAAGTTGAAGCGTTGGTGGCCAGTCTTCCCTTTCGGCGCAGCGTGCTGTTCAATCGTGAACCCGTCAATCCGATTCCCGACTTTCTGGCCCATTGCCAGACAGTGTTCGTGACTGGAGATTCGACCTCCATGGTCAGCGAGGCGGTCAGCTTCGGCCAAGCCGCGATCGAGGTTTTGCCGCTGACCCCGCGAGTGGCCGACAGTAAAATTCTGCGGATGTTGCAGCGGCTGGAAGACCTCGGCTACCTGCATACCTTTGATGGCAGCCTCGGCCATTGTCGACGCAAATTCGATCAACAATCGATCCTTGGAACGGTCTGGCCATGCGCATAGTGCAACTGCTGCCGGAACTCAATGAAGGCGGGGTCGAGCGCGGGGTGGTCGATTTCAATCGGGAGCTGGTGCAGCGTGGCCACCAGAGCCTGGTGATCAGTGCCGGAGGAAAACTGGTGCCGTTGATCGAATCCGCCGGCGGCCGTCATCTGGTTTGCGAGGTTGCCAGCAAAAACGCTTTCAGCGCCTGGCCGCGAGTGTTGCAACTGCGGCGGGTGCTGCGGGAGCTTCAGCCCGATATCATTCATGCCCGCAGCCGAGTTCCGGCCTGGTTGTCCTGGCTGGCCAATCGCCCCCTCGGCCTGCCATTTGTGACCACCGTGCACGGTTTCAACAGCGTCAATGCCTACAGCAAGGTAATGACCTACGGCGACCGGGTGATCTGCGTCAGTGGGGCCATCCGGGAGCATGTTCGCAAACACTACAATATTCCTGAGGAAAAACTTAGGGTTATCCCTCGGGGGATCGACCTGGAGCAGTTCAATCCGGAGCATCTCGACCCCGCCTTTATCGCCGATTTCCGTCAGCGCTACCAGCTAGAGGGGCGCTGCGTGATCAGTTCGGTCGGCCGGGTGACTCAGCTCAAGGATTACGAAACCCTGATCGCTGCCCTGGTGCAACTCAAGCCGCAAATGCCTGAGCTGACCGGACTGATTGTTGGCGGGGTCAGAGAGGACAAGCAGGACTACTTCGCCAGGCTGCAAGCCCAGGTGCGGGAAGCTGGGGCCGAAGACTACATTCATTTCACTGGCAGTCAAAGCAAAGTGGCTGAGATTTATGCCCTCAGCCAGGTGGTGGTCTGTTCCTCGAAAAAACCCGAGAGCTTTGGCCGCGCCGCGGCTGAGGCCCTGGCGATGAACGTTCCGGTCGTCGCTACCGGCCATGGCGGTATTCTCGATATCGTGCGCGAAGATCAAACCGGGTATCTGTTCAACCCCGGCGACGTCACCACCCTGGCGGCGCGGTTGCAGCAGGCCGCAGGACGTTCCTGGAGCGGGCTGCGCCCCTTTGTGGTGGAGAACTTCAGTCTCGAGCAGATGGTCGAAAAGACCCTGGCCGTTTATGCAGAACTGATGGCATCCCAGGAAGGGAAGGGCTGATGGTCTGGCTGCTTTTGCCGCTGCTGCTGGCCGGATGGTTTTCTTTTCGCTACGCCTGGTGGAGGCCTGTAGTGGATGAGCGCCATCCGCGCATCCTGATGTACCATATGGTCTCTCCCCATCGCCCCGGCGCCCGCTTCAACGGTCTGCGGGTCACCCCGCAGCGCTTCGAACAACAGTTGCGCTGGTTGCAGTCCCGGGGTTGGACCAGCTATACGGTCAGTGAACTGGTCGAATTGGGCCCGAGCTCGCCCCCCAAGGCGGTGGCCATTACCTTCGATGATGGTTTCGCTGATAATTGCCTCGAGGCGCTGCCGTTGCTGCAGCGCTACCAGACCAAGGCCACCCTCTATCTGGTGGCGGATCGTCATGACCGCGACTGGTCGGTGAATAAGAAGGCCCATCACGATAGCGGCGAGTTGCGGGCGGAGCCCAAACTGAGCGATGAACAGGTCGAACAAATGCTGGCCAGCGGCTTGATCGAACTCGGCTCTCACACCTTGACCCATCCCAACTTTCTGCGTTTGAATCAGGCCGAGCGGGAGCAGGAGTTGCAAACCTCCAAAGCTGAGCTTGAACAGCGCTTTGGAGTGGCGGTCAGCAGTTTTGCCTATCCATTTGGCTTGTTTCAAGCCGAGGATCCGGAACTGGTGCGGGCCGCAGGCTACGGCAACGCCGTCACTACCGACGCTGGCATCGAAACTGCCCTGACCAGCCGGCCCTTCACCCTGCGCCGGGTCAAAATCAGCGGCAAGGACAACCTGCTGGCCTTCAGCTTGCGGATGCGGGGAGGGCGGCGTGGCTGGAACAAATAACCCCCTGCAGATCTGGCTGCTGAGCGATGGCGCCCCCGGGCATCTCAGCCAGAGTCGGGGCCTTGCCGATGCCGTCGGGCGGTTCGTTCCGGTGCAGGTGACGGTGGTGGAACTGAAGGTGCGCCTGCGCTGGCTCAAAAGCCTGGGCCGCAAGCTGCTGCCGCTGGTGGTGGGCCCTCTCGCTCCCTGGTTGCGGCGTCAGGTCTACGCCATGCCTCTGCCCGCTGGGCAGCCCGATCTGCTGGTCTCATCCGGAGGCAACACCCTGCTGGCAAGCGCTCTGCTGGCCCAGGAATTCGCCGTACCCAATCTCTACAGTGGCACCCTTAAGGGTTATCCGCACCAGCATTACAGCCGGATTTACAGTGTCACCTCTCTGGGGGTGCCGAACAATCTGGTGCTGCCGCTGCCTCCGGTTCCAGAGAATTTGAGCAAGCCATTGCCCGCTGCTCCCGCCGATGCCCCCTGGCTGCTGCTGATCGGCGGCGACGGAGCCGGCTATCGCTACACGGAAGCTGACTGGCGTGCCCTGGCGGCCGCCGTCAATCGATTGGGGCAGGAGCGGGGGATACGCTGGTTGCTGACCACCTCCCGGCGAACTGGCACCGCAGCCGAAGCATTGCTGCAGCGCCTGCTCGACCCGGCGCTGCTGGTCGAGGCGGTTTATTACGGCCAGACCCCGCGGCCGGTGGTGAGGGATTTTCTGGCGCGCTGTGGGGGAGTCTGGGTGAGTGAGGACAGCCTGACCATGGTTGCCGAGGCGATCTATTCCGGCCGCCCGGTACGCTCGCTTCGCCCAAAACAGATTCAACCAGAGGTCAACGATGACTTGGCTCTGGCCAGTTATGCCGAGCGTGGGTTGCTGGTGCGTTCATCGCTGGCCCATTTGCTCGAAGAGGAGTTGACTGGCGCAACGGCTGCGAGTGAAGTTCCGGATGTCCAGCGTCTGATCTGGGAGAGCGTGCAGCCCCTGTTGTCGTCAGGACGGTTGCAATGAAAGGTTTGAAAATACTATTCTGGGGACGCTTCGGCAACTACGGCCCCGACTATCCGCGCAACCGGGTGGTGATCGAAGCTCTGGAAGGGTTGGGACATCAAGTCAGCCGCTTTACTCCCCGGTTTTCGGTTCTGGGCGACCTTGAGGCGACCCTGCGCGGGCTTCCCCATCCTGATCTGGTCTGGGTTCCCTGCTTTCGCCAGCGCGACCTGCGGGCGGCCAGCCGTTATGCCCGGCGAATTGGGGTCCCGCTGGTTTTCGATCCGCTGATCAGTTCCTTCGACAAGCAGGTCAACGAACGGCGCAAGTTTTCCGCCGACAGTTCCCGCGGTCGTCGGTTGTTGCAGTGGGAACGGTCCCTGTTCTCGCTTCCCGATGTGATCGTTGCCGATACCAGCGGCCATGCTGACTATTTCAATGAGATTCTAGGCGTCGCGCAACCCAAACTAATGGTGATTCCCGTTGGCGCTGAAGGGGAGTTGTTTCGGCAGCAACCACTGAACGCCAAAGGAGCGGATGAACCGCTGGAGGTTCTGTTCTTCGGCACTTTCATCGGCCTGCACGGCATCGAACAGGTGGTCGAAGCCGCCGGGCTCTATCAGGGGCTGCCGGTGCGCTGGCGGCTGCTTGGCGAAGGTCCGCTGCGTAGCGCCTGCGAAGCGAGAGTGCGCGAACTGCAAGCCGAACACCCCGGCCTCGATATCGCTTTTGAAGGCTGGCGCCCTTTGGCCGAATTGCCGGCGCGATTGGCGGCGGCCGATGTTTTCTTAGGGATTTTTGGCACCAGCGGCAAAGCTCTGCGGGTTATTCCGAACAAGGTGTACCAGGGGCTTGCTCTGGGGCGACCGATCGTTACCGCGGGGACTCCCGCCTTCCCGGCGGACTTGCGCGCTACGGAGAGTTCCGGGCTGTTCTGGTGCCGCCCCGGAGATGCTAACGACCTTGCCGCTGCCGTCGCCCGATTGGTAGCCCGGCGGAATGAGCTCCCAGGCCTGGCCGAGGCCGCTCGTGCCACCTATGACCGGCACTACGCCCGGCCGGTTATTCAACAGGCGGTGGCGGATACTCTGGCGGCCTGTCGACCGTCTCGCTGAGATGTTCTCTGCGCCCGAAAGGATGGCTCATGAATGATCTGGTCTCCATCGTCATCGCCGGCTTCAATTACGGTCGCTACCTGCCTGAGGCGATCGAATCGGCGCTCAATCAGAGTTATAAGGAGATTGAGGTCATCTATATCGACGATGGTTCGACAGACGACAGCCTGGAGATTGCACGGCGCTACCCGATCACTGTTTTGGCTGAGGAAAACCAGTGGGTTGCTGCGGCGCGTAACAATGCAGTCGAATTCGCCAAGGGCAAATTTATATTTTTTCTCGATGCAGACGATCTGCTGCAACCCCAGGCCATTGAACACTGTCTGCAGTTGATGACCGACTCACCCCTTGAAGTCGGTTACATTTATGGCCAGATGGAGTATTTCGAATACAAACAGGGGCTCTTCCCCTCCCGGGAGTTCTCCCCGAAGGAGTTGGGTCGGAGCAACTACATTTGTGTTTCGTCGCTGTTCCGACGGGATGTTTTTGTTGAGGCTGGCGGCTTCGATAAAGGGTTGGTCGAGGGGCGGGAGGACTGGGAGCTATACGTGCGGCTTTATCATCGCGGGTTCCAGGGCCGACTGCTGGCCGAACCGTTGATCCGCTGTCGCAAACACCGTCCGCCGAAGAAGAAGTTCATCAATACCTCGAAGAACATGGCCGGGGCCAAACTGTTTTACAAATACCCGAAATTTTTCTGGCGCAGTTTCATGAAGCGCCCTTTCAAGTACCTATTCTATCTGTCTTTTTGCAGTATCGGCAGCAAGGTCAACCACTATGGCCCTAACCGCGACCGGCTTCCCCGGCAGATTGGTGGGCCGGCCTGATGGCAGCAACAGGGATTCGCCGGTCATGAGAATTGTCAATGCGGTATTGGGCGACGCTACCGGCGGACGCTGGCAGGTGGTTCTGGACTATGCTCGGGTGCTGACCGAAAGCGGCCACCAGGTTCTGCTGCTGGTGAATTCCCGTGAGGTCAAGGACGAGTTGGCACTTCCCGCCGGGGTTGAACTGGCCAAGGTGCGCAACAGCGGACATTACGATCCCCTGGCCACCCTGGTAGCCTGGCGGCTGTTTCAACGGTTTCAACCGGATGTTGTGATTGCCCACTGCAGCCGCTCTCTGGCTTTGCTCAAACGGGCCGCCCGGGGACGGGCTCCGGTGGTGGGAGTCTGCCACAGCAACAACGTCCGCCGGATGGCGACCGCCGATGCCCATTTCAATATTTCCACTCACATCGGCAGCATGATTTCGGCCCTGACCCCCTCCAATCACCCGGCCTACCACCTGCCGAACATGGTGCAATTTGATCCGGCGGTCAGCTACGTGCCCCGAAATTTCCAGCAAACACCGGTGATCGGCGCCTTCGGTCGCTTCGATCCGGTCAAAGGGTTCGATGTTTTGCTGCGTGCGCTGGGGCTGTTGCGCGACCGGGGACTCAGTTTTCACTGCAAACTTGGGGGAGGTGGGGTGCAGGAGCAGGAACTCCGAGTCCTTTCCGAAGAGTTGAAACTCGGGCCCTTGCTGGAATTTGTCGGCTGGGTGCGAGCCCGCCAGGCATTTTTTGACGGCATTGATGTATGCTGCATCCCCAGCCGCTCCGACGCCTTCGGCATCACCCCGCTGGAAACAGCCATCGCCGGGGTCCCTCAGGTATTGTCCACCGCCGATGGCCATCGCGATATGTTCGAAGACGGTGTGCAGGCCTACTTTGCCGGCATTGATCAGCCGGATGAGTTGGCGAATGCTCTAACGGCGATGTTGACCGACTCGAAAAATGCTCAAATCATGGCCCAACGGGCCTTTGATCGGGTCAAGAGCCGCTATGCCGAACCGGTCTTTCGGGATAACCTCAATCGGGCCTTGGCGGATGTTGCCAAACGCTTCGGGAACCATCGTTGAAACTGATTTTTCTTCTCTTAAAATGGTGAATCGTTGATGGATTTCCCGCTGCAATCGGTCTGTATCCCGGCCTATAATCACGAGCGCTATATTCAGGCTTGCCTCGATTCGGTCCTGCAGCAGACCTATCCGAATATCGAGTTGATCATCATCGATGATGGCTCCAAGGATCGCACCTATGATTTGGCTGCGGGTTTTGTCGCCGAGCATGGCGGGCGTTTTACCCGGGTGGAATTGTTGCGCCAGGCCAACCTTGGCTTGACGGGAACTTGCAACCGGCTGCTCGAACTGGCTCGGGGCGAGTGGATCCACATTATTGCTTCCGATGACATTCTCTACCCGAACAAGGTGCAGGTGCAGTGGGAAGCAACTCTGGCGTGGGGGGATGATGACCTGGCTTTGATCTATGGCGATATGGATGAAATCGACGCCGCCGGGAAGGTGTTGTTAACCCATAACGTCAATCGCCCCCAACCCGGACCGCAGCGGCGTGCCTTCGAGCAGTTGTTGCTGCGTAACGTGGTCTTTGCTCCAACGGCGGCGACCCGGCGCACCGCGATGCTTGAAATTGGTGGGTATGATGCCACTCTCCCGATCGAAGATCTGGATTGCTGGCTGCGACTGTCCCGCAAATATGCCATTGGCCGAGTGCCGGAGGTCGTCTGCGGTTATCGCATTCATGGTGCCAACCTGAGCCAGAAAAAACCGTTGCTGCTGGCGGCCCATCTGGAAACCCACGGCAAATTTCTGGCCAATTTTGGCGATGAAGTTCCATCCGCCATCCAACGGAGCTGTTTTCAGAAGGATAGTCACCGGGTTTTGCGCTGGGCGAAGCGATATCGGCCCGGAGCTTTGCCCCGGGTGTTGTTTGCCCGCCTGGCCAGTTATGTGAGCACCCCCGCTGCCGAAGAATATCTGAGCCTGGCCCAACTGATTCGATCCACTCTTTAGATTTTGGAAGGAAAAAGCTGATGGCCCACTTTCAGCATGCCAATGCCCTGGTTGAATCCCAACGAATTGGTTCCGGTAGCCGGATCTGGGCTTTCGCTCATGTCCTTCCTGGGGCGGTGATCGGTGAAGATTGCAATCTTTGCGATCACACCTTTCTGGAGAATGACGTCGTCCTCGGTGACCGGGTGACGATCAAATGCGGGGTCCAGGTCTGGGACGGAGTTACCCTGGAAGACGACGTCTTCGTTGGGCCTAATGCCACTTTCACCAACGACACTTTTCCCCGCAGTCGCCAGTACCCTGAAACCTTCGCTCGCACCATTGTGCGCCAGGGTGCCTCCATTGGCGCCAATGCCACAATTCTTGCCGGGATCACCATTGGCCGCAATGCCATGGTCGGTGCTGGCGCGGTGGTGACCAAAGATGTTCCCCCCAACGCCATCGTAGTCGGCAACCCGGCGCGCATCCAGGGGTATGTGACCAGTACCGGAAAAGAAAAATCCGACAGTAGTCTTTCCTCCGGAGTTGCGCTCCCAGGGCAGAGCAACGTGGCTGGGGTCAAGCTTTTGTCGATGCCGGTGGTGACCGACCTGCGGGGAAGTCTCTCTTTCGGAGAATACTCGGCCCATCTGCCGTTCGTCCCCAACCGCTACTTCCTTGTTTTCAACGTCCCGAGCAAAGAGGTGCGGGGAGAGCACGCCCATCGCGCCTGCGAACAGTTTCTGATCTGCGTCAAAGGCCATGTTTCCGTGGTAGTGGATGACGGTAGGGCCCGGGAAGAGTTTCGACTGGATCACCCTGGACAGGGGATTTACGTTCCGCCGATGGTCTGGGCGACCCAGTACAAATATTCCCCGGATGCAGTCCTGCTGGTGCTGGCCTCCCACACCTATGATGCCGCCGATTACATCCGGAATTACGATGAATTTCTGCAGGAGGTTAAAGGGGTATGAGTGCGGCCATTCCGTTTCTGGATCTGAAACCCCAATATCAAGAACTTCAGGTTGAACTCGACGCTGCGCATCGGCGGGTGATGGAGTCGGGCTGGTATGTTCTCGGCCCCGAAGTCGAAGCCTTCGAGCAGGAATTCGCTGCCTATTGCGGTAGCCGTCATTGCATCGGTGTCGGCAACGGGCTTGAAGCGCTGCACCTGGTGCTGCGAGCCTGGGGGGTCGGCCCGGGTGACGAGGTCATTGTCCCCTCCAACACCTACATTGCCACCTGGTTGGCGGTGACCTACGCCGGAGCGACCCCGGTTCCGGTCGAGCCTGCCCCGGCAACCTTCAATATCGATCCCAGCCGCATTGCCGCGGCAATCACTCCCCGTACCCGCGCCATCCTGCCGGTTCATCTGTACGGCCAACCCGCCGAGATGGATCCCATCCTCGAACTGGCCCGGCAGCATGGGTTGAAGGTGTTGGAAGATGCCGCTCAGGGCCATGGCGCACATTATAAGGGGCGCCGGACCGGAAGCCTTGGCGATGCCGCCGGTTTCAGTTTTTACCCGGGGAAAAATCTTGGAGCCTATGGCGACGGCGGCGCGGTAACCACCGATGACCCGGAGTTGGCCAAACAACTGCGGATATTGCGCAACTACGGATCGCAGCAGAAGTATTACAATGAGGTCCCCGGCTACAACAGCCGTCTGGACGAACTGCAGGCCGCTTTTCTGCGGGTCAAATTGAAACGCCTGGATGATTGGAATGCCTCCCGGCGCCAGGTTGCCGCCTGGTATCTGCAGGCTCTGCCCCATTCGTTCCCCGAGCTGGTTCTGCCTCGGGTCCCCGCCTGGGCGGAGTCCTGCTGGCATCTTTTTGTGGTGCAAAGCACAGAACGGGAAAATTTGCAGCGGTCTTTGCAGGATAAGGGAATTGGCACGCTGATTCATTATCCCGTGCCACCCCACCTCCAGCAGGCCTATCAAGAGTTGAATTTTCGTCAGGGAGACTTCCCCCTTGCCGAGCGAATGGCCCAGCAGGTACTCAGCCTGCCGATGTGGCCGCAGCTTGACCCCGATAGGCTGCAGGCTTCAGTTTTCTGCACCGGCATCCGTTGATGAATCTGAAAAGGATAGTTCTCACCTGTCAATATTCCTGGCTGCCAAATAAGCTTTCTGCGGTAGGTGGGTCATAATGCCAGGGTGGGTCCAATCTCTCTGTGTCGGGGGTTGGTTTACCTTCCTTCTACTCTGGTGTCTTCCAAAAACTCCGGTCTCATCTATTCCTCCGCTGCTATTTCTGGTCGTTCTTTTTTATGACTGGGGTGGGGTGAAAAACCTTTTTCGACATTACCGGATAGAGATTGGCCTGGTAATGACGGCCCTTGTTCTTGGGATTGTCTTTTCATCCATCCCGCATAAATCCCTTAAAGGCACTTATGATTTTTTGCGGGGTGGGTTGATCTTTTTTCCGACAATTCTTCTCACCAGAGCTCGGCCAGACTTGTTCAGGGCCTTTTTGCCTTGGGGGCTTGGTATTGCCTGTATCGTTTTCTTAACTGGAACCTTAGCCGTTGTTTGCTCGGGAGGCGATTTTAATTTACAGCGAATGGCCTTACTGGAAACCTATTTCGGCCATTACAATCATTTTGGGGCGGGTACGGCCATGGTTGCCATAATGGCAATAGCGGCCATGGCTGTTGATCCCGGCCGTTGGCCGAGAATCATCTGTTTAAGCCTGGTCGCAACTTTAAGTATCGGGATGACAGTGTTTTCAGGGTCTCGAGGCAGTGTCTTGGCTTTTTTGGTAGTCTCGGTTTTTCTTGGAGTTTTTCGAATTTCCAAGGGGCGCTGGATGGTGCTTGCAGGGGGAGTTTTGTTGGTTGCAGGTTTTCTTGGGCTCCTATATACGGGTTTTCTTCCAGGTGTGGGTGGTAGTTGGAGTCGCCCAGGCGGTTTTACCGCTGGCCGGTTTGAGGTTTATTCTTCAACCTTGTATACGACCTGGGAGGAGGCAAAATACTTGGGTTTTGGGATCAATACCTTCAAGAATCTGGCTGTTGGGCAGGTTCTGCCTTTTCAGCTAATCATGCCTCACAGTTTCCCCGTTGAAATGTTTTTTTCCCTTGGATTGGTCGGTTCCGTGCTGTTTTTGATCTCTTTTTTTGGTTTTGGATGGCGGATTGTTAAAGAAAGCGATAGCCAATCTTCTTTGCTTGTAATAGGCGGATGTGTGTTGGTGTTTGTTCTAGCCAGGGGCACAATGGATCTGAAGTTTTGGAGTGTTTACTTTCCTGGATTGGTTTCCTGTGGATTGGGTTTACTGCTGGCACCTCCGGCCTTGAAGAGATATTCTCCCAAGGTTTAACCCTTGCACTCGCTATGACCCGCTACTGGAAAAAACCATAACTTTAGAGCTCTGCCTACTTCCCTATCTATGCGGTGGGGGTTCGTTTTTTGAAGTTTGACCTGGGAAGGAGAGTGTGTTAATTTTGCGAGTGCATTTCAGGAGCTAGTTTTGAGCATAGATTGTTCGGAATTTCGATTGGTCAGGCCCGACTTTGGACGATTTCGTTCGAGGTTTTTTTATTTTTGAATCAATTGCCTTATTGGATCATCGATTTTTTGGCCTTCATTAGGAGTCCTGCGTATATATGACCAAGTTGTTGGTAACCGGTGGTTGCGGATTTATTGGATCCAATTTTATCCGTATCGCTTTGAAAACATTGCCTAATTGCTCTTTTGTCAATCTCGACAAACTGACCTATGCCGGCAACCCTGCTAACCTGACTAGTGTGGCAGAGGATCCCCGCTACCGCTTTGTCCAAGGGGATATTTGCGATGCTGCTTTGGTCAATCAAATTTTCGCAGAGGAGCAAATCGACACGGTCGTGCATTTTGCTGCCGAGTCCCATGTCGATCGAAGCATTACCGGCCCTGCTGCCTTTATCCAAACCAACGTCGTTGGAACCTTCACCCTATTGGAAGCGGCTCGTAACACCTGGAAAAGCGTGGGAGAAAAGCGCTTCCTGCATGTGAGCACCGACGAGGTCTACGGCAGTCTAGGTGAGACCGGGTATTTTACCGAGTCTACTCCTTTTGACCCGCGCTCTCCTTACTCAGCAAGCAAAGCCTCATCCGATCACCTCGTCAGCGCCTATTTCCATACGTACGGCCTGCCGACTGTGATTACCAACTGTTCCAACAATTACGGCCCTTATCACTTCCCTGAGAAGTTGGTTCCATTAATCATCCATAATGCTCTCAAGGGCAAAGAGCTCCCGGTTTACGGAGACGGTAAACAGGTGCGCGACTGGTTGTATGTCGAGGACCATTGCCGGGCGATCTTGAGGGTGTTGGAGCAGGGGCGCTTAGGGGAGACTTACAATATTGGTGGCAACAACGAGAAGCAGAACCTGGAGGTGGTGCAAACCATCTGCGATCTGCTTGATGAACAGGTCGGACCCTTTGCTGGTGAAGTCTCCCGCCGCTCCTTGATCCGCTTCGTCAAAGACCGCCCCGGCCACGACCGGCGCTATGCCATCGATGCAGGGAAAATCCGTCGGGAACTCGGTTGGGAGCCTGAGGTGACCTTTGAGGAGGGAATCCGTCGTACCATCGCCTGGTATCTTGAACACAGCGAGTGGGTCGCGGCCATCGTTGATGGCTCCTACCAGGAGTATTACACCCAGATGTACGGAGGGCGCTGAGTGAGTCGGTCTGTACAAAATAAAATACTTCTGGTCGGCGCCAAGGGGATGCTGGCCCAGATGGTGGCCCGTTGCGCGCCACCGGAGTACCAAATCGTTCCTCTCGATCTGCCGGAATTCGATCTCACCGATGTCGCGTTGGTCGAACGCATATTTCAGGAAGAAAAGCCTGAAGTTGTTATTAACTGTGCTGCCTTTACCCAGGTTGATGCTTGCGAAACCGAGGAAGCCCTCGCCACCCGGGTCAATGGCGATGGCCCCGGCAATCTCGCGCGGGCCGCACGCAACATTGATGCTACCTTGGTCCATATTTCCACCGATTACGTTTTCGACGGTCTCGGCACCACACCTTATAGCGAAACTGACCCAACAGTTCCGCAAAGCGCCTACGGGCGTTCCAAACTGTTGGGAGAGGAGGCCATTAGGCAAAGCGGGCTGGAAAAATATTTTATTGTTCGCACCAGTTGGCTTTATGGCCCAGGCGGAAAAAATTTTGTCGAGACTATTCTCAGGCTGGTAGCAGAACGCGATGAGTTGCGGGTTGTGGCTGATCAGGTTGGCAGTCCAACATTTACCGGTGATCTGGCACAGGGTTTGTTTAACTTACTGGCTCTTGAGCGCACGCCACAGACTGCCAAAGCACTTTACGGGATTTACCATTTCGCCAATGCAGGGCAGTGCAGTTGGTACGACTTTGCCAAAGAAATTCTGACTCTTGCCCAGGAACGCGGATTACCTGCCAAGGCGGAACGAGTCGTTGCCATTCGGACAGAAGACTATCCACTCCCGGCCCGCCGGCCCTCCTATTCAGTGTTCAATTCCAAAAAATATCAACGCGTGACCGGAGTCTCGATCCCTGGGTGGGAAGTAAGTCTAAGAACCTATTTTGACCTTCGCTGATTAGTGAATTGGAGAAAATATGACAAGTCCAGGCATTAAAAAAGGGATCGTTCTGGCCGGTGGGGCGGGCAGCAGGCTCTATCCATTGACCCTGGTGGCCAGCAAGCAGTTGCAGCCGGTCTATGATAAGCCGATGATCTACTATCCATTGTCGACTTTGATGATGGCGGGAATCAATGACATCCTCATCATCTCCACCCCTCAGGACACACCCCGTTTTGAGTCTCTGCTCGGCGACGGGAGCCGCTTCGGTATCAAGCTCACCTACGCAGTGCAGCCCGAGCCCAAGGGAATCGCCCAGGCATTTCTGGTTGGTGAGGAGTTCATCGCCAACCAGCCCGTCTGCCTGATCCTCGGCGACAATATTTTCTATGGCAAAATGGCCCTCGATCGAATTGCCGGAAGTTTTGGCTCCGGCGCGATGGTCTTCGGCTATCCGGTGAACGACCCGGATCGTTACGGCGTAGTTGAATTCGACAAAGAGGGGAGGGTTCTTTCCATTGAGGAAAAACCCACCAAGCCCAAATCGCACTACGCAGTGCCTGGCCTCTATTTGTATGATCAACAGGTTGTCCAAATAACCAGGGCTATGAAACCCTCGGCGCGCGGCGAGCTGGAGATTACCGATGTCAACCTCGAGTACCTGCGCCGGGGTGAACTCACAGTCGAAAAACTCGGTCGCGGCATTGCTTGGCTCGACACTGGAACCCACGAAAGCTTGTTGGAAGCGAGCCATTTCATCGGCACTCTCGAGGCCCGGCAGGGGTTGAAAATAGCCTGTCTGGAAGAGATCGGTTTCCACAAGGGGTTTCTCGGTCGGGTTGAATTCGAGAAAGTCATAGAGGCGACTCCTAAATCCGGATACCGGAGTTACCTTGAAATGATTCTGAAGGATGCCTTCTGATGAAGGTTATTGCCACAGAAATTCCGGAAGTTCTGATCATCGAACCGAAGGTTTTTGGAGATGATCGGGGTTTTTTCTGTGAAAGTTTTAACCAGCGGCAATGGGAAGAATCCACCGGCTTGCGAACTCAATTTGTACAGGATAACCATTCCCGTTCGGTAAAGGGAGTGTTGCGAGGGTTGCATTATCAGTTGCCGCCGGCCGCTCAAGCAAAACTGGTTCGGTGCGTGGTGGGAGAGGTATTTGACGTCGCGGTAGATCTCCGAAGGAGTTCGCCGAGTTTCGGCAAGTGGGTCGGTACCCATCTTTCGGCGACCAACAAGCGACAACTATGGGTTCCGGAAGGATTTGCTCATGGGTTTCTGGTCCACTCAGACGCCGCGGAGTTTCTCTACAAAACCACTGGCTATTATGCCCCAGAGTTCGAGCGGAACCTTCTATGGAACGACCCGGATTTGGCGATCAATTGGCCGCTCTCCGGGGAGCCGATTCTTGCGGCTAAAGATGCGGCCGGCACTGCTTTCCGCAGTGCTGATTTGTTCGATTAGGGGTGGTTTATGAGAGTCGCAATTGTTCATGATTGGTTTGTCGTCTACGCCGGGGCCGAGAAGGTTCTAGAGCAGATGGTTCGCCTGTATCCCGAGGCTGATCTGTTCAGCGTTGTCGATTTTCTCCCCCCAGACAAGCGCCGGTTCATTCTTGACAAGGCAGTCAAGACTACCTTCATTCAGAAACTTCCGCTGGCCAGAGGCAAGTATCGCCAGTATCTGCCGCTGATGCCCCTGGCCGTGGAAAGCATTGACCTCTCGGGTTACGATCTGGTAATTTCCAGTTCCCATGCGGTCGCTAAGGGGGTACTGACGGGTGCAGACCAGCTCCACCTTTGCATGTGCTATTCGCCGGTTCGTTTTGCTTGGGACCTGCAGCATATTTATCTGCGGGAGAGCGGCCTGAACCGGGGAGTAAAGGGTTGTTTGACCAGAGTTCTCCTTCACTGGCTGCGGCTTTGGGACTTGCGCACCGCGAACGGCGTGGATGAGTTTATTGCCATTTCCCAGTTCATCTCCCGCCGGATATGGAAGATCTACCGGCGTAAGTCGACAGTCATTTACCCGCCTGTAGATGTCGAGGGATTCTCTCTGCAGGAAGAGAAAGAGGATTTCTATCTCACAGTTTCCCGGCAAGTCCCCTATAAGAAGGTTGACCTTATCGTCGAGGCCTTTTCCCAGATGCCGGAGCGCCATCTGGTGGTCATCGGCACCGGTCCAGATTTCAACAAGATCCGTAAAAAGGCCGGCAGCAACGTGACCATGCTCGGTTACCAGTCCGCCGAGGTTGTCCGCGACTACATGCAGCGCGCCCGCGCCTTCGTATTCGCGGCTGAGGAAGATTTCGGCATCACTCCGCTCGAGGCCCAGGCCTGTGGGACGCCGGTCATCGCCTACGGCAAGGGCGGGGTGCTGGAGACGATCTGCGGTCTTGATTCCAAAAGCCCGACGGGTCTCTTCTTCGAACGGCAGGACGTTGAAAGTCTCAAGTCTGCAGTGGTGCGTTTTGAACGGGAGACGGGGAATATCAGGGCAGAAAAATGCAGAGAGAATGCACTTCGTTTCGCTCCGGAAATGTTTAGAGAGAAAATGACAGCCTTTGTGGACTGGCATTGGGGGAAATTTCAGAATTCACATGTGGCTTTGGCTCTAAATGGAGAGGGCGACCGAATTTTGTAGGTCGTGGTGGTGGTTACGTGCATATTAAATTAATAGCCTTGTGGGATTATCGCGGATTTATACTCGGCAGTGTTAAACGTGAATTTCAATCTAAATATCGAAATTCTTTATTGGGAGCAGCATGGACTGTCCTAAATCCACTAGCGATGATCGTTGTTTACACAGTAATATTTTCTCAAGTAATGCGGGCTAGGTTGCCTGGTGTTGATTCGACTTTTGCCTATAGCATATATCTTTGTGGGGGGGTCTTAACTTGGGGATTTTTTTCAGAAATAATAAGTAGAGGGCAGAGCGTTTTTCTTGATCACGCAAATATGATAAAAAAACTAAACTTTCCAAAAATTTGTCTACCTGTAATAGTTATTCTCAACGCCGGATTGAATTTTTTTATTATATTTGGACTCTTTACCATTTTTCTAATTTTTAGTGGAAACTTCCCGGGATACGTTTATTTTGCGATCTTCCCGGTGTTGGCAATTCAGATCATTTTTGCAATTGGTCTAGCAATAATTGTTGGTATTTTGAATGTATTTTTTCGGGATGTTGGGCATTTTGTTGGGATTTTTCTTCAGTTTTGGTTTTGGCTCACGCCCATAGTTTACTCGGCCACAATTTTACCCGAAAAAATCAAACCTTTGATGATGTTTAATCCAATGACGATTTTTGTTGTTTCCTATCAAGGGATACTCGTTACTGGATCTTGGCCAAATTGGTTTCATTTATTCCCAGTCTTACTTGTAAGTCTTGGACTTTGTGTCTTTGGAATGCGTTTGTTTCAGAAACGCTCTGGAGAAGTGGTGGATGAACTTTAATGGGAACAATTCGCGTAACTAATTTAGGAAAAGGCTACAAAATATATCCGACGAGATGGTCTCGTTTAGCGGAATGGGCCTTGCCGTTTTTAGGCGCAAGGCATCGCCTGAAATGGGTATTAAAAGACGTAACGTTCACGGTCCAACCAGGGGAATCTATAGGAATTATTGGTATTAATGGTGCTGGAAAAAGCACTTTGTTAAAAATGATAGCGGGAACTACACATCCGACCACCGGAAGCATAGAAATTAATGGTCGAATTGCAGCTTTACTTGAGCTAGGAATGGGATTTCATCCCGATTTTACTGGCCGGCAGAACGTATATATGGCCGGGCAACTTCTTGGTTTAGGGTTAGACGAGATTACCAAATTACTGCCAGAGATAGAAAAATTTGCTGAAATTGGCGATTATATTGAGGAGCCAATTCGGGTTTATTCCAGCGGTATGCAAGTTCGTTTGGCTTTCAGCATTGCTACAGCAGTTCGGCCGGATATTCTAATTGTAGATGAAGCCCTTGCTGTTGGCGATGCATATTTCCAAGCAAAATGTTACGAAAGAATCAATCATTATAAAAAACAAGGTACAACTTTGTTGTTAGTAACACATGCCGTTAGTGAAGTCGTAAAACATTGTAAGCGGGCCCTTTTTATACAAGGGGGTGTTTTGGCACATGATGGTGATGCACGGCATGTAACCAACCTATACTTAGACGCCTTATTTGGTAAAAAAACATCTGAGGTTCCAGCTTTGTCGCATTCTTCTCCGAAGCAATCTATAAGTTTTGGCACTGAGGATTTCTTTCATAATCGTCACGGATATCGTAAGGAAGAACATCGTTGGGGGGTTGGTGGGGCAAAAATTTTAGATTACCTTATCGCTTCAGGAGGTCAGGAATACCCACAACAGATCGAAAGTAACTCCCAAGTTGACTGCTACTTCAAGGTGCGTTTTGAAAAGAAATTTACCGATGTAGTACCCGGTTTTCTTATTAAGACACTTGATGGGCTTTTTCTATATGGGACGAATTCCTTCGTCTCATCTATTGGTCGAGAAACAATATCAGCATCAGCTGGGGATATTCTAATTTTTAAGTTTTCATTGCCAATGGCACTTAACGAAGGTTGCTATCTGCTATCATTTGGAATTTCGTCTGGTGATCCTTTGCAAAAACTTACACCACTTGAACGCAGGTATGATGCGGTAATTATTAATGTGACCAGGACTTTGCAGTTCTGGGGAATTACAGATCTCCAAGCATCGTTTGAGATTGCAGGAAGAGAGCGTGAGGAATGCCAAAATTGAATAATTCTCTAAATGGCTCTCGACAGACCGTAATTGAAATTGGTTTATTGGTTGAAATTTTACCAGAAATATACCAGCCAATCTATCAACATCCCGAACTTTCCAAAGGTGTTTCACGTATTTGTGATGACAGGTTGGTGCATATTCTTGAGGTCTATAATTCACTTCAAGAAAAACTCGGTCGACAAGTCCGTGTTCTCGATTTGGGGTGTGCTCAAGGGTTTTTCAGTCTGCATCTGGCTGCCATTGGTGCCAAAGTGGTGGGAATTGATTATCTTGAAGAAAATATTAAGGTTTGCCGCGCACTGTCTGAAGAGTCTAAGCTCCAGATTTCTTTTGAAGAGGGGCGCATAGAAGATGTTATCGATAAATTGTCATCGGATGAGTTTGACTTGGTTCTAGGCCTTAGTGTTTTTCATCACCTCATTTATGATCATGGTTTTGAATTGATAAGGAAGCTTGTTAAAAAGCTTTCCGAAGCCATTAGCGCCGGAATCTTTGAGATTGCGTTGTGCACCGAGCCCCTTTATTGGGGACCTTCACAGCCTGAAAATCCGTTTGAGATGCTAAGTGAATTCTCATTCACCCGTGTCCTTGACCAGCATAAAACGCACCTGTCAGACATTGTTCGTCCTCTAGTTTTTGCAAGTAATAAATTCTGGTTTTTAGATAAATTCTTTGGTCGGTTTGATGAATTCAATTCATCTCCTCATGTGTTCGAACAAGGAGTATATCGAAGTACTAGAAAATATTTTTTTGGAGAAAATAAAGTAATCAAAGTTTTTAAAACAGTAAATAATGATTTGAGGGATATTAACCGTACTGAGATATTGAATGAAATTGATTTTTTGCTGAATCCAATAGCTGGATTTAAAGCTCCAGAATTAATTTCGCACGGCGAAAATTTAACTGAAATTTGGTTGGTACGTAATCTGATTGAAGGAGATCTTTTGATTGATAAACTTCAGTCATTAGATGACGTAGATAGCCAAAAAATTATTGATACTATTCTTAATCAGCTTGTTGTTTTAGAGGGATCTGGCTTATACCATAATGACGTTAGAAGTTGGAATGTTTTGTTGAGTAAAGACGGAAACGCAACGCTAATTGATTATGGTTCCATTTCAAAAAACAAAATTGACTGTGCATGGCCTCATGATTTACTTCTCTCTTTTATTCTTTTTGTTAGGGAAGTGGTCGGGTTTGCAGCAATCAATCCAGGTCCAATTCGTTGCCCAATGTTCGATGTTAACAGGTTGCCTTGTAAATACTTTAATGCATTTTTAGCTATACTATCTTCAAAAGATAAAGAATTTACATTCCTTGAATTAGAGAAAAGAATTAGATTTCATGATGTTGAAATCAACATAAATGATTTAGATTTAGTTTATGGATTTTCCAAGTTGATATCTATTATGGAAGAAGGATTTCTGTTATATGGGGAAGCTTTGAGCCTTGCCAATAATAACTTGATCGATGAAAAGAAAATTGTAAAACAACTTGAACAAAGGGTGATATCTGGAGAAATTTGTGCGGTCGCATTAGAGGAAAGGGCGACTTTTGCTGAGTTGACCTTAAAAAGAGTTGAGCAAAGGGCCTTTTCAGCTGAAAAATATTATATGGAATTAAAGCAACAGGTTGTTGACGCGCAGGCCTATTCCAGTCAATTAGAAAAAGAAGTATTGAATGAAAAAATATTAAATTATTCTCTTGCGAAAAGCAGATCATGGAAAATAACCAAACCTTTGCGAATCATTGGAAAGTATTTGCGTCTATTGCTTGGAAAATAATCTAACAATAATAAATCTCGCTTTTGTTCTTAAAGACAAGGTTTCATTGGTATATTATAAAGAGGATGATTATGAGTAAATGGCCAAATTGGAAGTTTAAATTAGAGAACCCATTGGTTGAGGGTGGGTTAAGATTGAATGGTTTTGTAAAAAGTTGGTCAAGTGTCTCTCCATTGATTTCGTACGTAACAGTTGTTAGAAATAGTCAGCATACGATTGAAAGAACAATTAAAAGTGTTCAAAGTCAAACATATCAAAATGTTGAGCACATAATAATTGATGGACAATCCACAGATAAAACACTTCAGATTATTTTGAAATATAAGGATAAAATAGATTATTACGCATCCGAGCCAGATAGTGGGATATACGATGCTATAAATAAAGCAGTTGAGTTGTGTAACGGAAATTTGATATTGATTTTGAATTCTGATGATTGGTTGCCGGTCAACTCTGCCGAGTTTGCAGCAAATATGTGTGTAATTGGAACTCCGCAATTTATTTCAGGGACTGCTAAAGTTTTAGTTGATATCAATACAGAAATAGAGTGGCAGCCAAAAGTCGTATCATCAAATTCATACTTTTCTGTAGCTAATTTAAACCATAATTCAGTTTATGCGTCGAAAGAAGCATATGAATTGTCAGGTCCATATGATAGTTCATATAAAATAGCTGGAGATTTCAAATGGATTATGGCTTGTTTTGATTCTGGTGTTCAATTTAATTATACTAATGCCATTTTGGCAAATTACTCATTAGGGGGAACTTCTAGTGATATTTATTGGCACATAGAAGAATGTAAAAGAGTTATTAAGGAGAAGTATCCATTTTTGAAGGGAAATGAAGTTACTTCTCTTAACTATATATATTATCCTTGGAGGGAGGGTTTCAAGTACTTGCTCGACGGTTTTAATCCAGAGGTAGAGATAAGAGGTCTTCTTGAAAAATATGGCCATATTAAGAACTTTCACGATGCAATTGATTTAAATATGGAATATAAAAATAGTATAAATATACCAATCAATTATAGTAGTTCGAAAAAACTAGTAAAAATAAAAAATATTCTGTCGCATTGGCCTTTATTGTATAAGATTTCTAGAAAAATTTACCTTAAAATTAAATATTCAAAGGGTTAGTAATGGCAAAAATAGCTTATATTGACCATTCTTATCATAAAAAGACAGTTTCAACAAAATTCATTTATGAGATATTAGTAGAAAGAGGACATTTTGTTGAAAACTTTTATGATGAATCTTGGTGTGGTGGCGAATCTGTTAAGTTTTCAGATGTCGTTAATTTTGATGCGATTATTATGTTTCAAAGCTATTGCGATATTGGAAGTGGACGATTTTTCAGTCAACTTCACCCCAATGTAACCTATATCCCCATGCTTGACCAATTTGGAGTTTGGAGGGGGCCTATTGCAAATACATCCGCATTTTGGGAAAAATTTCATGGATCCAAGGTGCTGAATTTTTCGAATTCAGCTCATGGAATGACCGTTGGTATGGGTATTAGAAGCAAATCAGTTAGATTCTACAGAAAGCCTGCTTCTCAACCTCAAAAAATAAAAGGACTACGGGGTTTTTTATGGGTCCGCTTAGAAGATGAAATTTCATGGAGTGTTGTAAAGAAATTGATTGGTGAGACAAAATTCGATTCTTTTCACCTTCATGTGGCTAAAGATCCTGGATCTAGAGATATAGTAATGCCTTCTGAAAGCGATATAAAAAAATACAATATTACAGTTACTACCTGGTTTGAAGATAAAAATGATTTAGAGAAAATATTGGATGGAGTGAATATATACTTTTCTCCAAGGATGGAAGAAGGCATTGGGCAATCTTTTCTTGAGGCACTGTCTCGAGGTAATTGTGTAGTAGCCCCAAACAATGGAACAATGAACGAATATATACAAAATGGTTTTACAGGATTACTTTATGATACTGATAATTTAAAACCTATCAATTTTAGTGACGTTCAGTTGATTGGAATGAGAGCTTATGAATCTAATGTGGTTGGTTTTAAAGTGTGGAATGAGAGTCACGATTCAATTCTCCAATTCATTTTGATGCCAAACAGCGATGCATATTTAGGTAGATATTTATATTTCAATGAATATACTGAGTTGGGAAGTGTTAACATAAAGCATCAAGTCTTTAACGAATTTAAAAATAAAATTCGGAGATACCCGTTTTTAAATAAAATCTGTAAGAAAATAAAAAGACTAATATAATTAGTCACCTTTAACAAACCATAAGTAATCGTGTTTATAGTTTAATTTTCGTTTTATGATTGATAAAATCACCAGAATACAGAGTTCATACCTCAAAATCTGGTGATTTCATGAAGCCAAAGAATCCGCAGCAGCAAGATCAGGCCGATCTGGTCCGGTCGCGTCTGGACCAGATTCTGGATCGCCAGCACCCGCTGTTCGTGCTGGCCAACCAGATCGACTGGCCGGTGTTTGACAACAAGTTCGGCAGGCTGTATTCCGACAAGGGACGCCCAGCATTGCCGGCCCAGTTGATGGTCGGGCTGCACTACCTCAAGCACGCGTTCAACGAGAGCGACGAGTCGGTGGTGGCCCGGCTACTTGAGAACCCTTACTGGCAGTATTTCTGCGGGTTTGAGTTCTTCATCCATCGACTTCCGCTCGATCCAAGTTCACTGGTGCGCTGGCGCAAGCGGATCGGGCCGAAGGACCTGGAGCAACTGCTGGCCGAGACCCTGGAGACCGTCAAGCGGGGTGAGCATCTGACCGAGCGGCACATGGAGCGGGTTAACGTCGACACCACGGTGCAGGAGAAGGCGATCGCCTATCCCACCGACGCCCGGCTGTACCACAAGGCCCGGGTTCTGCTGGTGAAGGCCGCCAAGGATCGTGGCCTCCCCTTGCGCCAGAGCTACCTGCGTTTGGGCAAACGCGCCCTGTTCATGTCTGGCCGCTATGCCCATGCCCGGCAAATGAACCGGGCCAAGCGTGAGCAGAAGAAACTCAAGAACTTTCTGGGCCGGGTTTATCGCGACATCCTGCGCAACTGTCCGCAACCTGACGATCAACTGGCGCAACTGCTGCACAATGCCAAGCGGATACTGACCCAGCAGCGCCAGGACAAGAATAAGCTGTACAGCCTGCACGCCCCGGAAGTGGAGTGTATCGGCAAGGGCAAGGCACACAAGAAGTTCGAGTTCGGCTGCAAGGTCTCGGTGGCTACGACCTCCAATGACAACTGGATCGTCGGTGTTGAAGCCCTTCACGGCAACCCCTTTGACGGCCACACCCTCAAGGGCGCTCTCGAGCAGGTCAAACGGTTGGTCGGTTGGGAGCCGCAGAACGCCTATTGCGACAAGGGCTACAAAGGCAACCCGAAGCAACTCGCCGGGACCGCTATCCACCTGGCGAACCGACGCAAGAGCAGCATGAAGCCGAGCGAGTGGCGCTGGTTCAAAAGGCGAAGTGCCATCGAGCCGGTGATCGGCCACATGAAGCAGGACAACCGGATGGACCGCAACTGTCTCAAGGGAGCCGACGGCGACAAGATGAACGCCATCCTGGCCGCGTGCGGTTTCAACCTGAGAAAGCTCCTGAGAGCTCTTCTTTGGTTTCTTTTCAAAGAACTGGAACGGCTCAAACCCTTGCTGGTGCCGTTCACATGGTTCGCTTCAGCCAACGGAGAGCCCGTTTGGCAGCCTGGAAGCAATCTGCAACTATGCTCGATCGCCGCCTGATGGCGAAGTTTCGAGTTTTTCAGGGACGACCACTAGTGTCCGGATGTTTAACTGAATAGTTTCAGCTGGTTATCGACTTCGCCCTCTTTGCATCTGTAATCGGTATTCTGAAGTAGCTGATTTAACGATGTTCTTTCAATGCCAGACACGCTTAGCACCTGTAGAATTGTGTAGAGACTGGCCGTCAGTCCCAGTCGTTTCTTGAGGATAGCAACCAGCAAATAAACGGTGACGGCGATCCAGATCTGAGTCTTCACGGCGTTCTCGCTGGTCCCATAGAACGCCTTGATTCGCAGGTTCTGTTTGATCCACTTGAAGAACAGCTCCACCTTCCAACGGCTGCGGTAAAGCTGGGCAATCGTCAGGGCCGGCAGGGTGAAGTTGTTGGTGAGAAAGACTAAGATCTTGTTCGTTTCGGCGTCGTGAAACTTGATGCGGCGCAGCTTCTCCGGGTAGAACTTGGCTGAAATGGGACTGGTCAGCATGATGGTTTGGTCGCAGATCAAGCCTGTGCTTCGGTCCACTTGGTGGGAATATACCCGGCGGCAAGCCAGGTTTTTCTTGGCTCGGATAACGAAAAAGGCCAAATCCCTGGTCAGGTAGTAAAGCCGGAAAAAGTCGAGGTAGCCACGATCCATGACATAGAAGGCACCGGCTTCCACGACCAAGTCGTCCAGAACGTTGACGTCGTGCTCCTTGCCGTCCGAGATATGGATGAAGGTCGGGATGCTGCCGCGAAGGACGAGCAGCGTGTGCAATTTGATCGCTCCCTTGGTTTGCCGAAAACGCGCCCAAGGGAAAACCGACAGGCACAGATCGATGGTGGTGGCATCCAAGGCATAGACGGTCTGGTCGAGCTCGACGCCGAAATCCTCGTCCAAGTAGAGTTGGCGGGCAACGGGAATCAGGGCATGGGCCAAGTCGGCGTAAACGCGCCAGTCTCGATTGGTATTGGCGTCGGCCAAAGTGCTGCGACTGACCTTGCCGCGGATTCCCATGTGAAAGAGCTTGTTCTCCTGCGCCCTCAGGCAGGCCTCGATGTCGCGCAGACTTTCCCGATAGGTCAACTGTGCGAAGGCCATGCACAGGAACTGGTCGTAACAGGTGAACTCTTTGACCTTGTGGTTGCCCCGGTAACGCTGGACGCACCGTCGGAAAGTATGCAGAGGAAGGTGCTCGAGAACCTGAGAGAAAACCAGCTTGCCTACATACATGACGCCGCTCCCGCGTTGAGATAACAAGACCTCTGGCAGGATGGGCGAAAGTTTGGAAAAATTTCAAGTAGGTGACGGGCATGTTGATCGACTTCTACGCGTAATAACAACTATTTACAAACAATTAAGCCTTAAACGTCCGGCCACCAGTGAGGGACGACTAATTATTTGTGTGGAGAAGATATGAATAAAAACAGCAAAATCTATGTTGCCGGACATTTGGGTTTGGTAGGGAGCGCTATTGAGACAAATTTAACAAAAAAAGGTTTTACTAATATTTTAAAATGCAGTAGGCAAGAATTGGATCTTTTGAATCAAAAGAAAGTAGCAAAATTTTTTTCTTCGGAAAAACCAGAATATGTTTTTTTAGCTGCTGCAAAAGTTGGTGGTATTGTAGCAAATAATTTGTATCGCGGTGAATTTATTTATGAAAATCTACAAGTTCAAAATAACATAATACATCAAAGCTATATACATGGTGTCAAAAAATTGTTGTTTCTTGGAAGCACTTGCATATATCCAAAAGAGTGTGAGCAGCCAATGAGGGAAGAATTTTTATTGACAAGTCCGCTCGAATTTACAAATGAACCTTATGCGGTAGCTAAAATAGCCGGAATTAAGATGTGTGAAAGCTATAATTTACAGTATGGAACCAATTTTATATCGGTAATGCCAACAAATTTATATGGCCCAAACGATAATTATAATCTTGAAACCTCCCATGTTTTGCCTGCGTTGATAAGGAAGCTTCATCTCGGGAAACTTTATCGTGAAAAAAATTACAAAGAACTTTTATTTGATCTACAATTATCTTCTTTAGAAGAAGCTAGGTCTTACCTTTTGAGGCATGGCGTTACTGCAGAAAAGGTAGAAATTTGGGGCTCTGGAAAGCCAATGCGAGAATTTTTGTGGTCAGAAGATATGGCGGATGCATGTGTTTTTATAATGGAAAATATTAACTTTTTAGACCTTATTGATAAAGGAAGTATGGATGCAGGTAAGTCTAGCAAGTGCAGTACGATTAGTGATGTTCGAAACACTCATATTAATATTGGGACTGGAATAGATATTTCAATTTATGACTTATCCTACATGATAAAAGATATAGTTGGTTTCGAAGGTGATATTTATTTTAATAAAGAAAAACCCGATGGGACTTACAAAAAACTAACTGACGTTTCAAAACTTCACTCGTTAGGGTGGAAGCACACGGTTGGTTTGAGTTGTGGAATTTCAATGGCTTATAGAAATTATTTAGACAAAATCAATGATACAAGAAGACGAATATAGGTATTGATTTTTTTGGTTTTATTGTATCTATATTGAAAAAATTCGAGGAACTATTAAAGATGAAAAAAGCTCTAATTACTGGAATTACTGGTCAAGATGGTGCTTATTTGGCAGAATTGCTACTTGAAAAGGGGTATGTTGTATATGGAACTTACCGTCGCACAAGTTCTGTTAACTTTTGGAGAATTGAAGAGCTAGGTATTCAAAATCATCCGCAACTTAATTTGTTAGAATATGATCTGACTGATCTGTCTAGTAGCATTCGATTGATCCAGACTACAGGGGTTCAGGAAGTTTACAATTTGGCAGCGCAAAGTTTCGTAGGTGTCTCTTTTGATCAACCCGTGACGACTGCTGAAATTACTGGCATAGGTGTTCTTTATCTTTTGGAGGCCATTCGAATTGTTGATCCTAATATACGTTTTTACCAGGCATCAACTTCGGAATTGTTTGGGTTGGTGCAAGAGGTCCCTCAGTCAGAAAATACTCCGTTTTACCCTCGCAGTCCCTATGGTGTAGCAAAACTTTATGGCCACTGGATTACTGTTAACTACAGAGAAAGTTACAACATCTTCGGCTCTAGTGGGATATTGTTTAATCATGAGTCTCCTTTGCGTGGTCGTGAATTTGTTACTAGAAAGATAACCGATTCTGTTGCAAAAATTTATCTTGGAAAGCTTGGTATTTTACAGCTTGGAAACCTTGATGCCAAACGTGATTGGGGATTTGCGAAAGAGTATGTTGAAGGTATGTGGCGGATGCTTCAAGTTGATCTCCCTGGTACCTATGTTCTTGCGACTAACCGTACTGAAACTGTACGTGATTTCGTTAATATGGCATTTAAGGCAGTCGATATCCAGTTGGATTGGTGTGGCGTTGGAGAAGATGAGAAAGGGTTTTGTAAAAAATCAGGAAAAACTCTTGTCGAGGTTAACCCTAAATTTTACCGCCCAGCTGAGGTCGATTTGCTTATTGGAAATCCATTAAAGGCAAAAAAGGAATTAGGCTGGGAGCCAAAGACAACGCTTGAAGAATTGTGTTTTATGATGGTTGAGGCCGATTTGCTCAGAAACCGTGCGGGTTTTTCTTTTTAAACTATGATGCGCCGAGCGCTTATAACGGGTATTGGTGGGCAGGATGGCAGTTATCTTGCCGAATATCTGCTCAGTCTTGGGTATGAAGTTTATGGCGTTGAATTGCCGGACATTTCCTTGCCAAATTTAGACCAAATTATCGATAAAATTGTCCTTTATCGTGGTTCAATGATTCATATAGATTGGCTTCGACATGTTGTTGAATCAACTGTTCCTGATGAATGCTACCATCTTGCTGCATCAAGCTTTGTCAGTTATCTGTTTGAAGACGAGTCACAAATATTAAATAACAATATAGAAAGTACACATAATATTTTAGCTTTGTTGAAAGAGCAAATTAACCCCTGTCGGATTTTTTTTGCTGGCACAAGTGAAATGTTTGGTTCTGCTGAAGAATCTCCTCAAAATGAAAAAACACCATTTAGACCAAGTTCTGTGTACGGAATTTCTAAGGTTACTTGCCATAATATCATTCAATATTATCGAAGACAGCACGGCGTTTTTTCTTGCACCGGAATTTGTTATAACCATGAGTCTCCCCGTAGAGGATTCATTTTTGTTACTAGGAAAATAACTTCTACTGTTGCAAAGATTAAGCTTGGTTTAGAGAAAAAAATTACATTAGGTAACCTTGACGCCTTACGAGACTGGGGGTATGCGCCAGATTATGTTCGTGCAATGTGGCTTATGTTGCAGAAAGACTTTCCCGACGATTATGTGATTGCCTCAGGGGAAATACATTCAGTTAGAGAGTTTGTAGAGGTGGCCTTTGACTGTGTTGGTCTTGATTATAGGAAATTCGTAGAGATAGACTCAAGATTTTTCCGAGAAGCTGAAATAATTCCCTTGAAGGGTGATACAAAAAAAGCCTTAGAATTGTTAGATTGGCATCAAACCAAAACATTCAAAGAAATAATAAGTGAAATGGTTGATAATGATTTGAAGCTATTTAATAAATTATAGGGGTGTTTTTTAACGTTTTTTCATTACTGATGATTGAAACTAAGATTAAAAATTTGTAAAATGTTGAATAAAAAACTTGTAAGTATTGTTGATGATAGTGTTAAAAAATACAATTTATCTTGATATTTAAACACAAGAATTTTAAATACGTATTATTCTGTTTTTTTTAGTAGTATAAATTGTAATTAATTATATTGGAGAGTTTTTTCAAGACCATGGTTTTTAATATTAATAGAGATTTACTAGGAAGGTTGTTAACGTACTACATATTTTTATAAGTATTTTGTTTTTTGATTTATTTGAATTTTATTAGTTCGCTAGTGCGTTGCAATTGTAATCTTAATAATCTCTATTATGTAAAAACACATTTCGAGTATTTATATAGTTATGAGAATAGGTCTTTCTACGACAGTGCTCGAGCCCGCAATCAACGGTGGGCATCTGGATGGTATCGGCGTTTATACTAATCACCTGATGGAAGGGTTATTGTCTAGGGGGCATTCTGTCGAAGGTAGGTCATTTCCCCCACTGTTGAAGCCTGGAATCCAAAAACAGTTTGTTATTGGACGTTGCTTTTCTGCACCCTTCTCTGTTTTATCCGGATTGGCTTTAATGACCGGAGGAAATTTCAAGTTAAACCCTGGGGTAGACCTCTTCCACGTAACGGATTACCATGTAATTCCTATGCGTTGCCCTGTTATTGCGTCATTACACGATGCCATTCCAATGAAGTATCCGGCCCTGGCAAGTTCTAAGTTGCGATCTGTGAAGAACTTTGTTCAAAGCTCAATGGCTAGGTATGCTGACCAAGTGATCACTTTATCCCAGTATACTGTTCGAGATCTCGTGGAATATTATCGGATACCAGACTCGCGCATTTCAGTAGTTCCTTGCGGGGTAGGCCAGCAATGGCTGGTGTCGGTTCCTGAAGACACATTATGTCAGATACTTCGCCGGCGAGGGTTGGAGGCCGGTTATTTTCTCTTTGTTGGCACGCTTCAACCGAGAAAAAACGTCCAACGTATTTTGGATGCCTACCTTAGCCTTCCAGAGAGCATTCGTCGCGAGCGGAAATTAGTTATTGTCGGGAAGGCTGGATGGCGGTGCGAAGCTCTGATCCAGCGACTTGGCGAACTGGTTCAGAATGGTCAGGCAACCTGGTTGCAAGATGTTCAAAGTGATGAGGAGTTGCGTGCCATATATGCGGGGGCTGGTGTTTTTGTATTCCCCTCATTGTTTGAGGGGTATGGTATCCCTGTGTTGGAGGCCTTCGCTAGCAAGGTTCCTGTGATAACCTCAAACACCACTTCCCTGCCCGAGGCTTCTGGTGGCGCTGCTTTGGAAATTAACCCTGAGTCGCTCGATGAGCTTGTGTCGGCGATGGAGTTGTTGGCAACAGACGCAGCTGAACGCTCCCGACGCATTGCGGCCGGTTGGTTACGGGTGCAAGTTATGACCTGGGATGCTACCGTGGAGAGAACTCTTGCCGTCTATCGGAAGGTCTTGTAACTAACCATAATTTTTAGTTTATCTGTAGAATAAAAAAACATAAAGGGAGTTTTTATGATAGTTCCAGTGATTCTTTCCGGAGGCTCAGGGAGTCGGCTTTGGCCCCTCTCTCGCGAACTGTTTCCCAAGCAGTTCCTTTCTCTAGTTAATGATAAGACCATGTTGCAGAACACGGTCACCCGGCTTTCCGGGGTCGACGGCCTGGCCGCGCCGGTGGTGGTTTGCAACGAGGCTCATCGCTTCATCGTATCCGACCAACTGGGTGGCATTGGTCATCCGCCTTCAGCAATTCTGCTTGAGCCGATAGGCCGGAACACAGCCCCGGCGGTAGCGGTTGCCGCTTTGCAGGCAATGGCCGAGGGACATGATCCCGTGCTGCTGGTTTTGCCGGCTGACCATGTCATTCTGAATGAAACTGCCCTTTGTTCAGTGGTCGAAACCGGAAAATGGTTTGCACGGGAGGGAAAGCTCATTACCTTCGGGGTCGTTCCAACCGGGCCTGAAACCGGTTATGGTTATATAAAAAGAGGTTGCGGGGTTAACCGCTTAGGGCAAGTTGTCGGCGCTTTTTCTGTCGAGCAATTCGAAGAAAAACCTGATTTGTCCACTGCTCAGAGATATGTTGCATCAGACAGTTATTATTGGAATAGCGGGATGTTTATGTTTTTGGCCTCCCGATTTGTCGAAGAACTGGAGCGGTATGCTCCCGAAATTATTTCTGCTTGTCGTTTGGCTCTGGCCAGCGCAAAACGGGTTGGAACGGCGGTGCATCTGGACCAAGAAGCCTTTGCCTCTTCCCCGAGTGATTCCATTGATTATGCCGTAATGGAGAAAACGGCTGATGCACTGGTCCTTCCCTTGGAGGCTGGCTGGAGTGACGTCGGTTCCTGGTCGGCCCTTTGGGATGTCGGACAAAGGACTGATGAGAGAAACGTCTTAACTGGCGATATTTTGGTGAAGGATGTCTCCAACTCCTACCTTTATGCAGAAAACCGCATGGTTGCAGCCGTCGGTGTAGAAAATCTGATTGTGGTTGAAACGGCTGACGCGGTTCTGGTCTGTTCAAAAGACAGGGTTCAGGACGTCAAAGGGATCGTCGATAATTTGCGAAAAAATAAACGTGATGAAGCTGTGTTGCATCGTCGGGTCTATCGACCATGGGGGGCCTATGAATCTATCGACCGGGAAGATCGATTTCAGGTGAAACGCATTACAGTGAATCCTGGAGCGAGTCTTTCATCCCAGATGCACCATCATCGCGCCGAACATTGGATTGTGGTTAAAGGGACCGCAAAAATTACTCATGGGAATGAAATTTTGATCCTCTCTGAGAATCAGTCCACCTACATTCCGCTGGGCGTCGTACATCGACTTGAAAATCCGGGGAAAATACCTTTGGAATTGATTGAGGTTCAATCTGGAAGCTATTTGGGTGAGGATGACATCGTTCGCTTTGATGATGTTTACGGCAGAACCACAAAAACTGAAAAAACAGAAGGGGACTGCCCTTGAAATCTTTGACCTGTTTCAAAGCTTATGATATTCGCGGTCGTCTGCCTGATGAGTTAAACGAGGAAATCGCCTATCGCATTGGTCGGGCCTATGCGGACTTTCTCAAACCTGAGAGGGTTGTCGTCGGGTGTGACATCCGTTTGACCAGTGAGAGTCTGTGCCGAAGCTTGAGCGATGGACTTACAGACGGTGGCACCGATGTTTTCGATATCGGTCTTTGTGGCACCGAAGAGATTTACTTTGCTACCTTTCATGCGCAGATGGACGGCGGCATCATGGTGACTGCAAGCCACAATCCCATGGATTACAACGGCCTGAAACTGGTTCGGGCGGGCTCGAAGCCGATCAGTGGCGATACCGGCCTGAACGATATTCGCAACTTGGCCGAAGGGAACGCCTTTGCTCCTGTGGTCAAAAAAGGGGTGGTCACGTCTCTCGATCTCAAGTCTGCCTATAAGGATCATCTTTTAGGTTATGTCGATACTGCCAGCCTGAAACCGCTGCGGGTGGTGGTCAATGCTGGCAATGGCTGTGCCGGTCCGATTGTAGACCTGTTGGAAAAACACCTTCCCTTCGAATTTATAAAGGTGCACCACAACCCTGATGGCTCCTTCCCCAATGGCATCCCCAACCCTCTACTGCCCGAAAACCGCTCCGCGACGGCCGAAGCCGTTGTCGCCCACCGGGCAGATGTTGGTATTGCCTGGGATGGGGATTTTGACCGCTGTTTCTTTTTTAACGAACGGGGGGAGTTTATTGAGGGGTATTACATCGTCGGGCTTTTGGCCGAGAGTTTACTGGAAAAGCATCCCGGTGCCAGGATCATACATGACCCTCGCCTGACTTGGAACACCATCGATATGGTTGGAAAAGCAGGAGGCGTTTCGGTTCTGAGCAAAACCGGACATGCATTCATCAAGGAGCGCATGAGACTGGAGGACGCGGTATATGGCGGCGAGATGAGCGCTCACCACTATTTTCGCGATTTCGCCTACTGTGACAGCGGCATGATCCCCTGGTTGCTGGTCTTGGAGTTGATGAACAAAATCGGTAATAAATTATCCGAACTGGTGGGCGAAGCCATGTTGCGGTTTCCGGCAAGTGGCGAGATAAATCGACGGATAGAAAAGGCGCCTGCTGTTATAGAAGCCATCGAAGCGCACTACGGTTCTTCGGCAGACAGTGTGGATCGCACTGATGGCCTCAGTGTGGAATTCCCCCAATGGCGATTTAATTTAAGATGTTCCAACACTGAACCGGTATTGCGGTTAAATGTGGAGACGCGTGGAGATGCAGTTCTGATGCGTCAAAAAACCGATGAATTGCTGGCTATGGTCGACGGTTTGGTCGGCTAGAGGTAACCTTTTTAATGCTTAGACAGCAAGCCCGTCTATTCACACGATTAACCATCCTTGCCGACATCCTGACCCTTGGCTTCGCTTTTGCGGTGGCCTATGCTATTCGCGACCAGGTCGGTTCCGGACTCCAGGAACCCTTGGAGTATCTTTGGGTTTTTCTGGTCATTGCGCCGGTGTGGTTCTACTTGTTGACCCGGTATGGTTTCTATCAGTCGATTCGCCGGCTCTCGCCCTTTGATATCCTCTCCCGAATGGTCAGTGTGCACTTGGTCGGCGGGGTGGTGGTTGCGGCGATTATATATTTTCTTGATCGTGACCAATATAGTCGCGGTTTGTATCTGCTATTTCTTACGCTCTCTTTTCTGCTCCTCTGTCTGCAGAAAATCCTCCTTAAAATTGTCCTTGGGTTTTTGCGCAGCAGACGATTGAATACCCGCAATATTGTGGTGGTGGGTACCCAGGAGAAGGCCAAACGGTTCTGCCACCTCATCGAGGAGCATAAAGATTGGGGACTGGAAATTATCGGTTTTGTTCAGGTCGCTCCGGGGCCTTTGCAATCCCAGGTAGAAGGAATCGAGGTTCTGGGGCGGTTCGATGATCTGATTGATATCTGCAAGAGCAAACAGGTGGACGAGGTGGTCTTTTGCATCTCCAAAGATTATGTTGTCGACGCCGAGCCTTACCTTCAGGACCTAGAAGAATTGGGTGTCACCGTGCGGATGGTGATGGACTTTTTTGAGGCGACCTTCTACCGCAAGGAGATCAGCCTGTTTCACAACGAGTTGCCGATTTTAACTTTTTACCCCAAGGCGTTTGAGGCGCAGCAACTGTTTCTCAAACGAATGCTCGATATCGTCGGGTCGTTGGTTGGCTTGGCTCTGACTGGCATTCTTTTCCCCTTTATCGCATTGGCAATCAAGCTGGATTCACAGGGGGCGTTGCTGTTTGGGCAGGAGAGGGTGGGGGAAAATAACCGGATTTTCCGCTGCTGGAAGTTCCGCTCCATGTCGGTTGATGCTGAATCTCGCAAAGAGGCGCTGCTTGATCGCAATGAAATGAAAGGCCCCGTCTTTAAGATTCGGGATGATCCGAGAATGACCCGGGTGGGCAGGGTGCTACGTCAAACCAGCCTCGATGAGCTTCCTCAGTTCTGGAATGTGCTCAAGGGAGAGATGAGTCTGGTTGGTACCCGACCCCCGACACCGGACGAGGTTGCCCAATACGAAAACTGGCACCGACGGCGGATTTGCATCAAACCTGGTATTACCGGTCTGTGGCAGGTGAGCGGACGCAACCAGGTCGAGGATTTCGACGAAATTGTTCGACTCGACCTGCATTACATTGATAAATGGAGCCTTTGGCTCGACGTCAAAATACTTTTCAAGACCATCGGGGTAGTGCTGTCGCGAAGTGGCAGCTCTTGAATTGTTGGCCCGAAGCAACCGGCCCGGCGATTCCTTGACTCGTTGCTGGCTTTGACATATGCTCCGAAAAATTTCTAGCGGCCAAATACTGCTGCTCTTTTAGGTGGACAACACTATGATTAAAAGCATGACCGGTTACGGTAAAGGGCAGGGGACCGCTGAGGGTCTGGCCTTGACCGTTGAAATCAAATCCGTGAACCATCGCTACGCCGACATCACGGTGAAATCGCCTCGTTCCCTGTTGTTTCTCGAAAGTGAGATCAAGAAGCGGGTGGGCGAGCGTTTGCGCCGCGGGAAAATCGATATATTCATCAACCAGGATGTGCTGACTTCCTCACTCCAGGTACCGGTGGTCAATCATTCTGTCGCGGCGGCCTATGTGAAGGTGTTCGAGGAGTTGCGTTCGACCTACGGGCTTGAAGGTGGGATTCCCCTGGGATTGATCGCCGGGCAGAAGGATGTTCTGGTGGTGCGGGAGGGGGAGTTGGATGAAGCGGTGGTGCGAAGCTGTCTCGATACTGCCCTCCAACGAGCGTTGGATTCCATTGAAGGAATGCGGGCCACCGAGGGAGCCGCCACTCTGGTCGACATGGAAAGCCGTCTGGCAGTGGCTGAGGGGCTCTTGGGCGAGGTTGAAGCTCGGGCTCCGGGAGTTCCGCTGGAGTGGCAGGCCAAACTGAGTGAGCGCCTGGCCCGACTCAATGGGGAAATTGCCGCCGATCCTCAGCGTTTGGCTCAGGAGTTGGCGGTATTTGCCGATCGCTGCGACATCAGCGAGGAGGTCGTCCGGTTTCGCAGTCATCTGCAGCAGTTTCGTCAACTGTTCCGGCAGGATGAGGCGATTGGGCGGCAGCTCGACTTTCTGCTGCAGGAGTTGAACCGGGAGGTTAACACCATGGGCTCCAAGTCCAACGATGCTGATCTGACCCGTCTGGTGGTTGGGCTGAAGTCAGAGTTGGAAAAGGTGCGTGAACAGGTGCAGAACGTCGAATAGGGTTGTGTCCTGTCGGATCTGAAGGAAAAGAGGAGCTGCATGGAACGTGAAGGCCTGCTGTTTGTGATTTCGGCCCCTTCGGGAGCAGGTAAGACCTCGTTATGCAGGGAAGTCATTGACAACCTCGGGGGGCTGCGGCATTCTGTCTCCTATACTACCCGGGCGCCTCGCGGTGGCGAACAGGACGGCGTCGATTACCATTTCGTCAGCGTTGAGCGATTTGAAGCAATGGTCGCGGCTGGTGGATTTGCCGAATGGGCGCAGGTGCATGGCAACTGCTATGGAACCGCCATCGCCACCCTCGATGCAGCCCGCAGTGCCGGGGTTGATCTGCTGCTCGATATCGATTGTCAGGGTGCTGCCCAGCTTAAAAAGAATTACCGGCACGGGGTTTTCATTTTCATTCTGCCGCCGAATTTCCAGGAATTGCAGCGGCGTCTGGAAGGTCGAAAAACTGATGCGCCGGAAGTGATTGCCCGACGGATGGCGAATGCCCGTGGAGAGATCGACGCCGCCCGCTGGTATGATTATCTGGTGGTGAACGATGATTTTGCACTGGCCAGGACGAACTTGCTGGCCATTTTGTCTGCTGAACGCTGTCGCACCACTCGGGTGCTTGACAGCCTGCCGGAGTTTTTCGCACCCTCCGGGTGCTCAATATCGCGAAATCGCTAAGGGAGTTTTTCCAAATGGCACGTATTACCGTTGAAGATTGTTTGCAGCAAATTCCCAACCGGTTTCTTCTGGTCATGGTGGCCGCCAAGCGGGCGAAGCAGCTTTACAAGGGGGGAGCACCGCTGATCGAGAATAAGGCCGGCAATAAGAAAATCGTCCTTTCTCTGCGGGAGATTGCCGCTTCCAAGGTTGACTACGAAATTCCTACCCGGAAACGCTAGATCTGTCCCAGTCTGTGCTCGGTGCGGGAAACCAATCGGTTCCCGCACCATCTCTTCACAAAGTCCCAACCGCCGCACGCTGAGCTATCGGTGGCGCGGTTCCGGCCGTTTCGCCCCCTTCCGCAAGGGCCTGGGAGTTTCCCATGGTTCGCCTCGACGATCTGCTGGAAAAAATCCTCAGCTACCACCCGGGCGCTGACCTCGATGCTGTGCGCAAGGCCTATGTTTATAGTGCCAAGGTGCACCAGGGACAGGTGCGCCTCTCCGGTGAACCCTATCTGACCCATCCCCTTGAAGTTGGTTATATCCTGGCTCAGTTGAAGATGGATGTGCCTTCTATTGTCACCGGATTGCTGCATGACACCATCGAAGATACCCTGACCACCTCTGATGAAATCCAGACCATGTTCGGCACGGAAGTGTTTGAATTGGTCGATGGCGTGACCAAGATCGGCAAAATGATTTTCCGTACCAGCGAAGAGCGGCAGGCGGAGAACTTTCGCAAAATGCTGCTGGCGATGGCCCGGGATATCCGGGTCATCCTGGTCAAGCTGGCCGACCGCTTGCACAACATGCGCACCCTGGAATTTCAGGCTGAGGCCAGGCGCAAGAAAATCGCCCAGGAAACCCAGGATATCTACATCCCGTTGGCTAACCGCATGGGGATCAGCTGGATCAAGAGCGAGTTGGAGGATCTGGCGCTGCGCTACCTGCAGCCGGAGGCCTACAACGACCTGGCTGGAAAGGTCGCTAAAAAGGCCAAGGAGCGCGAGCGGCATATTGCCGAGGTGATCAAGCAGATCCGCTCGAAACTGGTCGAACATGGCATCGAAGGGGAGGTGGCTGGTCGCTCCAAGCATCTTTTTTCCATCTATCGCAAGATGGAGCGGCAGGGGATCGACTTTGAGCAGATCTACGATCTGATCGCCTTTCGGGTGTTGGTGAAGAACCTGCGCGATTGCTACGGCGTGCTGGGGATCATTCATGCGGCCTGGAAACCGATTCCAGGGCGATTCAAAGATTTTATCGCCATGCCCAAGGCGAACATGTATCAGTCGCTGCATACCACAGTTCTTGGCCCTTTTGGCGAACGGATGGAGGTGCAGATCCGTACCGAAGAGATGCACCGCATCGCTGAGGAAGGGATTGCCGCCCACTGGAAGTACAAGGAAGGCCGGGCCAATGCTGGGACCAGTCGTGATGACAAGCATTTCAACTGGCTGCGGCAACTGCTGGAGTGGCAGACGGAACTGAAAGACTCCCGGGAGTTCATGTCCTCGGTGAAGATCGATCTGTTCCCGGAGGAGGTCTATGTCTTCACCCCCCGGGGTGACGTCAAGGAACTGCCCCGAGGATCGACCAGCGTCGATTTCGCCTTCAGTATCCATTCCGATGTTGGTATGAAGTGCGTCGGCGCCCGGGTTAACGGCAAGCTGGTGCCGCTGAAAACCGAGCTCAAGCATGGTGACATTGTCGAGGTGCTGACCGCCCCCAGTCAGACCCCGAGCAAAGACTGGCTGAAGTTCGTTCGCACCTCCAAGGCCCGCAATAAGATTCGGCAGTTTGTCAAGGCTGAGCAGCGGGAAAAAAGCGTCGAGTTGGGCCGTGACCTGTTGGAAAAGGAGCTGCGCAAGTACGGATTCAGCCTCAAGCGGATGCTCGGCTCCGACGAGTTTAATTTTGCGGTGGAGGAGTTGGGGTTTCAGGCGGGGGAGGACCTGCTTGCCGCTTTGGGTTACGGCAAACTCTCCCTGGGGCAGATCATCACCCGGGTCGTTCCCCAGGAAAAGCTCAAGGCCGAAGCCCCGAAACCGAGTCGCCTGGGACGGGTGCTGGAGAAAATCCGCAAGAAGCCCTCCAGTGCCATCAAAATCCAGGGCGTCGAAGATATCATGGTGCGCTACGCCAAGTGTTGTAATCCTCTTCCAGGCGATCCCGTTGTTGGATTCATCACCCGGGGGCGGGGGGTGACTGTGCACCTTCAGGAATGTCCGATGGCCCAAGAGGGGGATCTGGAGCGACGGATCGAGGTCGAGTGGGATCTGAAGAAGAAGTCCTCGCGGCCGGCGAAGATCAGGATATACTGCGTGGACCAAAAGGGGATGCTGGCTGGCATTACCGGCGCGATTACCAACTGCGAAGCCAATATCATCAGTGCCAATGTCTATTCGACCCCGGATCGGCGGGGAGTCAATACCTTTGAAGTCGACGTTATTGATCTGGATCATCTGAACCGGGTCATCAACGCCTTGCTAAAACTCAAAGGGGTGGAAAAAGTCGAACGTATGCGCAGTTAATCAGGCTTTCAGGGACCCGGCTGTCCCTGGGCAAAGGAGTGTCACCATGGCCTTACAAGCAATCAATTCCCCGGCGGCTCCCGCTGCCATCGGACCATACTCCCAGGCAATTGTCGCTGGCAATCTGCTGTTTATTTCCGGGCAAATCCCCTTGAACCCTACCAGCGGGCAGGTGGTTGAAGGGGGGATTGGCGAACAGACCCGCCAGGTCATGGCGAATTTGGGGGCGGTGCTTGAGGCTGCCGGGGTCGATTTCTCCCGCCTGGCCAAAACCACTATCTTCTTGACCGATTTGAGTGACTTTTCCGTGGTGAACGGCATTTACGGGGAATATTTTGCTGGGGTATTTCCGGCCCGGGCGACAGTGCAAGTTGCGGCCTTGCCAAAGGGTGTGGCGGTGGAAATCGAGGGGATTGCCTTTTTGGCTTAAATACAAGCGGAATTAAAGACGACGAAAGGGGCGGATTCTCAGGAATCCGCCCCTTTCGTTTGAATTTCGTGGCAGGTTTTTAGACCGCCTTGACGACCGCGCCGCTACGGATGCAGCGGGTGCAGATCTTGACCGTACGCACAGTGCCATTGCTCACAGCTTTGACCTTCTGCAGGTTCGGGTACCACACTTTGCGGGTTTTGTTATGTGCATGGCTGACGTTGTTGCCAGTAGTCGGCCCTTTACCACAGATTTCACAAGTTCTGGACATGATCAATAACCTCCTGGAAGTTTAGAACGCACATTCCTAGCATGAATTTGCCGGCAAATGCAAACGAAAATTTCATTTTTTGTCTCAACGGACCCGATCTTGATGAGTTGTAAGGAGATAGTTGGCGACCGTGGTGCCGAGGATGGCTTCCCCCGGCAGACCGAGATGGGGGAGCAGGCTCTGGCCGTCGCACCAGAGCAGTCCTGGTGCCCGGTTGACGGAGCCGCGTGCTCCGGGAAAAGGTTGGCGCCGGGTTTTTGCCGCTGAACCCTTAAGCTGGGTCGAAGAGTCGCTGGCGGTGGCAACGACAGCCAGTTCGGTAAAGGGGAGCGCCGCTTCAACTCGAAGGAGGATCTGGGCCGAGTCGGTTGCTGGAGAACTGCCTGCTTCGATGCGCAGCGGGTCACCGGGACCGGACGGCAGGGCCAGGCGCAAACCCCGCGGCTGATCGAGCAGGACTCCTGGGGCGAGTAGAGCGGAGGGTTGACCGAGGCTGAACATGGCGGCAAAGCGCTGCTGGCAGGGAACTGCAGCCCCTGGGGGCACCATGTCCGCTGGCAGCTGGTTGGCGATCTGGTTATCGCCCAACAACAGCCAGGTTGCCGTTGCGGCTGGATGGCCTTTAAGGGTGAACTCAAACCGGTGATCACTGCGCTGCTTGATCTGTTTCAGGCCTGTTGCCAGTTCGGTCTTGCCGTGAAATTGCTCAAATCGCTTGCTGAGCAGGTCGTTGAAGGGCTCCCAGTGCAAGGCTTCGATCCGGCTGGCACAATGCCAGAGCAGCGCGGCTTCGGCGGTCGTCAACTCCGGGATAGAGGTCAACGCCAGGCCGCTGAAAAGGGTCTCCAGCGCTCCCCTGGCGGAGGACCCAAGGGGACTCAAGGTTTGGGATAGGGGATTGCGTAAGTGGCTTGGCAGCTGCCCGCTGCGAAGCAGTTGCCATTGGAACCGGATGCGACTTCGCCAGCCGGTCAGGGGTAAGCCGTGACCGCGCAGCAGCAACTCCTCAAGCTGTTTTCCTTGTCGCTGCAACCCAGCGAGCAGACGCAGGATCTGGGGCTGCTCCTGGCGGCATTCCCTCAGCAATTCAGCGGCCAGCGATTGGCGGCCATGTACGGTCAGGCGGCTGTTTCCGGAGTGAATTTGAAATGCCGGGGTGGGGCGCAGGCAGGCGCGGCCGCCGAGGGTTTCCAGGAGTCGCTCCAGATGCAGCGAGGCATGGCACCAGGGTGCAGCCGGTGCCGGGTGGTCACTGTCGAGCAGCAGGACCTTTCTGCCCCCTTTGGCGCAGAGTGCCGCCGCCATTCGCGCCGCCGGACTGGAGCCAAGAACCAGGATGTCAAAGTGACTGGTGGACACAGGGGCTCCCTTGGGCGCCTACGAGAGGGTTTCTTCGCTGCGCAATTGCAGCCCGAGCTGTTTTAAGCGGGCGGCAGTGACACCCTGACCAGAAACCGTCTCTCCCTTACGCACGATCTGGTGAACACCGCAGGAGGGACTGCGCTCCTTCAGAATCGCTTCTTGGCAACGGGCTAACTGGGCGATTTGAGCAGTCGCCTGGGCCCCGCGGCGAAAGATGGCATTGACCGCCTCTCCATTCTGGTCGAGCAGCAGACCGCGTCCGGCTAGAATGTCACTGCCGTCACCGATGGCGAAGCTGCAGGCAGGCCGAGGCGTTGGCAATCCAGCCAATTGCTCGGGGCAGACCGGAATCGGCAGGATGTCAGGATCCTGCAGCAGTTCCAGTACCCTGGGGTCGGCTTTGCTGCTGCCGTCGTAACGGGTGTTGAGGCCGAGCAGGCAAGCGCTGATCAGAACCGGACGGGGGGCCATGGAGTTAATCCAAAGGAGGATTGCAGAGACCGGCTTCGCTGGTCTCCAGCGGCGGTTCGATCAGCACCCGGCGCTCAACCAGGCGCAAGCGCCCCTCGGCGAAGAGCTCAATCGCCCGCGGATAGATGCGGTGCTCTTCCTTGAGAATCCGGGCACTCAAGCTCGCTTCGGTATCCTGGTCGAGAACCGGCACTACCGCCTGGATGATGATCGGGCCGGTGTCGACCCCGCCATCAACGAAGTGCACCGTGCAGCCGGCAAAGCGGGCACCGTACTCCAGGGCTTTGCGCTGAACATGCAGGCCGGGAAAGGCCGGCAGCAGCGCCGGGTGGATATTCATGATGCGGCCGGGAAAAGCGGCCAGAAAGGGCGCAGAGATGATGCGCATAAATCCTGCCAGCACCACCAGTTCGACTCCGGCGGCCTGCAACGCGGCGACCACCGCCTGATCGAACTCCTCGCGGCTGGAATAGGCGCGATGATCGATGCACAGGGACTGCAGGCCGGCACTGCGGGCGCGCTCCAAAGCTCCGGCATCGGGGTTGTTGCTGATGATCAGAGCGATTTCGGCATTCAAAGAGCCATCGGCGCAGCGGTCGATAATGGCCTGCAGGTTACTACCGCCGCCCGAGGCGAGGGCACCAATGCGAAGTTTACGGGTCACGTTGCCTCCCTGGCAAGGTGGTTGAGTTCAGAGCGGTTTTTGCGCAACAGGGGGAACGGTCACCCCGTCCCCCCTGTTGATGAAACCTATCTGAGCTGTGGTCGGCTGAACCGACTTAAACCAGCTCGATGCTTTCTTCATCGTCGCCGGCCTTGGTGATTTCGCCGATAATGTAGGCGGTCTCCTTGAGGCCGGAGAGGCGCACCATGATATCCTCGACGTCCCGCTCCGGAACAACCAGCACCATGCCGATGCCGTTGTTGAAGGTGCGGTGCATCTCGATTTCATCGATATTGCCACCTTCGCGAAGCAGCTGGAAAATAGGCGGAATCTCCCAGCTGTTCCTGTGGATCACCGCCCGGCAATGGCGGGGGAGAACCCGGGGGATATTTTCCAGCAGTCCGCCGCCGGTGATATGCGCCATCCCCTTGATCTGGAAATCCCGCAGCAGGTTGAGGATCGTCTTGACATAAATCCGGGTCGGGGTCAGCAAGGCTTCGCCCAGCGGCTTGCCCAGTTCCGGAACGAAGCTGTCGATGGACAGACCCAGGTTCTCGAAACAGACCTTGCGGGCCAGCGAGTAGCCATTGGAGTGCAGACCACTCGAGGCCAGACCGATCAGTTTGTCGCCGACAGTGATGGAGGAGCCGTCGATGATCCGATCGTTGTCGACCACACCGACGGTGAAGCCGGCCAGATCGTACTCGCCGTCACCGTACATGCCGGGCATTTCGGCGGTCTCGCCGCCGATCAGCGCGCAACCGGCCTGCACACAGCCCTCTGAAATCCCCTTGACGATCTCCACCGCTTTTTCCGGGGAGAGCTTGCCGGTGGCAAGGTAGTCGAGGAAAAACAGCGGCTCGGCTCCCTGGACCACGATGTCGTTGACGCACATGGCTACCAGGTCGATGCCGACGGTGTCGTGCTTGTCGGCCATGAAGGCGATTTTCAGCTTGGTGCCGACGCCGTCGGTGGATGCCACCAGGGTTGGTTTTTTGTACTTGTCGGAATTGAGGGAAAAGAGCCCTCCAAAGCCGCCGATGTCGGTGAGGACTTCGGGCCGGGTAGTGGCCTTGACCAGCGGTTTGATCATTTGTACAAAGCGATTACCGGCATCGATATCGACACCGGCATCTTTATAGGTCACGCTTTTTTTCTCGCCCACTGCAGTTAACTCCTTGTTTAAAGTGGCACATTATTAGAACAACCGTGTGACGGTTGTCAATCTCAAACTCCCCGTGGCATCTCCGAGGATTCCTGCTTTACAGATCCCCGGGGGTGCCCTAAAATGAGCCTCGCAGCCCTTTTGAGGCCTGAATTCCAGCAGTGAACGGATTGACAGTGTACCCGGTTTGGCTCTGCTTGTCATGATTGCTGGCGGGGGTCAGGAAAATTTCTTTTGCCAAACGATTCCAGCTCCAACTTGGTTGCCGCGCCCTGGCAGATTCGGCCAATGACGCCGGCGGATCTCCCGGCCGTGCTGAGCATCGAACAACAATGCCAGCCCGACCCCTGGTCCGAGGCGATGTTGCTAGCTGAGTTGGAGAACCCCTGCGCCACCGTGGATCTTTGCGAAGGGAAGGGGAGTGTGGTCGGTTTTCTCTGCAGTTGGCTGATCAGTGGTGAGTTGTCAATATTGAACTTGGCCACGGCTCCACAGCAGCAGCGGCAGGGGATTGCCGCCAGATTACTGCAGCATTGTCTGCAGCGGGCCCAAAGCGCGGGTCTGGAGCGGGCCTGGCTGGAAGTGCGGGCTGGAAATCGGCCGGCGATCGCTCTCTACCAGCGGTTTGGTTTTACCGAGGCCGGGCGCCGGAAAAAGTATTATGCCGATGGGGAAGATGCGCTGGTGATGCAGCGGAACTGGCTCTGAGGTCTGTTTTTTTGATAGCTAGAGAAGGAGTGCGCGCGACGATGAAAAACCTTAAGACCATGGTGCTCTCCAACCAGGAACTCTCTCCTGGTTACTTCCGCATGCGCCTGCTGGCCCCTGGATACAGCGGGGTCGCCAGAGCCGGGCAGTTTTTGATGTTTCGGGTGCAACTTTCCCAACTGCCACTGCTGCGCCGGCCCTTTGGTATCTTCCGGGTCGGATTTCTGCCCCCGGACTGCGACGGTCTGCCGGCCAAAGAGTTTGTCGAAATCCTCTATAAAGTGGTTGGAGGCGGGACCACCCTGATGAGCCAACTGCACCAGGGCGACCGGGTCGAAGTACTCGGCCCTCTTGGGCGCGGTTTTGATCTGGGGGATCCGAACCAGGAGAAAATTCTGGTCGGAGGTGGCATCGGACTGGTGCCGCTGTATATGCTGGCCAGCGAGTTGGCGCCGAAAAGTTCGGTCCGATTGCTGATGGGCGGGCGGACCCGCGATGATATCCTGGCGGTCACCGAGTTCGAGCGCCTCGGGGTGCAGACTTACGTCTCCACCGATGATGGCAGCCTCGGCGAAGAGGGGTTGGTGACCCAGGTGCTGGAGCGCCAGTTGGAAAGATTTCCCCAGGCGACGGTCTACGCTTGTGGCCCGATGCCGATGCTCGAAGCGGTGCAGGCCATCTGCGCTCGCCGCGGCATTCCGTTGCAGGTCTCCCTTGAGGCCTTGATGGCCTGCGGCGTTGGTGCCTGCCTTGGTTGTGTGGTCAAAGGGGCCGGGCACAGCGAGGCCAACCCGCGCTATCTTTGTTCCTGCAAGGAGGGGCCGGTGTTTCGGTCGGAGCAATTGGATTGGAGCAAACTCGGGCAGGAGCCTGGCTATTGTGAGGGGTGTAAATCATGAGTGCGATCGACCAGAGCTGTCAGACTCCGAAACGCCGGCCGAGCCTGGCCGTCGAGGTTGCCGGCATCAAGCTTAAAAACCCGGTGATGCCCGCTTCCGGGACCTTTGGTTACGGCGAGGAATATGCCCCATACCTTGACCTGGAGCGGCTCGGGGCGATTGTCACCAAGGGGCTTTCGCTGCGGCCCAAGGCCGGCAATCCGACCCCGCGCATCGCCGAAACGGTGAGCGGCATGCTCAACGCCATCGGGCTGCAGAATGTCGGCATCGACGCCTTCATCGAGTACAAGCTCCCCTTTCTGCGGGAGCTCAACACCCCGGTGATTGTCAACTTCTTCGGCAATACCCTTGAGGAATATGGCGAGGTGGCCAAACGCCTCTCCGACATTCCCGAAATCGCCGGGGTCGAGTTGAACATCTCCTGTCCCAACGTCAAGCAAGGAGGGATTGTCTTCGGCACCGATCCCAAGGCTGCCGCCGAGGTGGTCAGTCTGGTGCGGCGCAACCTGAGCAAGCCGCTGATCGTCAAGCTGACCCCCAACGTCACCGACATCACCGTGACCGCGCGGGCGGTGGAAGAGGCTGGCGCCGATGCCATCAGTTGTATCAACACCCTGACCGGCATGGCGGTCGATATCCGCAGCCGCAAACCGCGCCTTGCCAACAAGACCGGAGGACTCTCCGGCCCGGCCATCCGTCCCATCGCTGTGCGGATGGTGCATCAGGTGGTGCAGACGGTGAAGATCCCGGTGATAGGTATCGGCGGCATTGCCCATGCTCACGATGCCCTCGAATTTCTCATCGTCGGTGCCACCGCGGTGCAGGTCGGTACGGCCAATTTCGTCGATCCGACCGCCATGGACACGATCATCACCGGAATCGAAGAGTTCCTGATCGATGAAGGGATTAACGACATTCGCGAGCTGATCGGCAGTCTCAAAATTTAGACAGGATAGATAAGGCTCAGGCTTGGACCCGGGCCATGACGGCGGGCACCAGCCTGGCGTCATGGCCCGGGATGTTTTCAGCCGTTGCCAAGAGGATCGCGCAGGGATTGCCATGGATGTGATTACCACCCATATCAACGCCGACTTCGACTGCTTGGGTTCGATGATCGGCGCCCGCAAGCTCTATCCCGATGCGGTCATGGTCTTCGCCGGCTCACAGGAGCGCAGCCTGCGCGAGTTTTTCGTCAAAAGCGCCTTTTACGCCTATGACTTCAAACGGGTGCGGGATGTCGATCTGGAGCAGATCGATCGGCTGATTCTGGTCGATGTCCGCCAATCGAGCCGCATCGGCCCCTTTGAGGCCGTGGCCCGGCGGCCTGGGGTTGAGGTCCACATCTACGACCATCACCCGAGCGGCGAGTCCGATCTGCGAGGGGATCTGGAGGTAATCGAACCGGTCGGGGCCACCGTGACCGTACTGACCCAACTGTTCATGCAGCGCCAGATCCGGCCGACGCCCGATGAAGCGACCATGATGATGCTCGGTCTCTACGAAGACACCGGCAGTCTGCTGTTCAGTTCGACCACCCACAAGGATTACCAAGCCGCCGCCTATCTGCTGGGATGCGGGGCCAACCTCAACAGCGTGGCTGATTTCCTGACCCAGGAGATGACCGCCGATCAGGTGGCGTTGCTGCATGAACTGATCACCTCCCGCACCGTCCTCAATGTCAATGGTATTGAAATTTCCCTGGCTCATGCTTCGGTGGAGGAGTTCGTCGGGGATCTGGCGGTGCTGGCCCATAAACTCAAGGATATGGAAAACCTCGATGCGCTGATTGTGGCGGTGCGCATGGGCGAGCGAATTTTCCTGGTCGGGCGCTCCCGCCTGCCGGAGGTGCATGTTGGCGAAATCCTCGGCGAACTGGGCGGCGGTGGTCACCGCTATGCCGCTTCGGGGACGGTGCGCGATCTGACCCTGGTGCAGGTGCTCGACCGGTTGCCGATCATATTGCGCCGGCATGTGACCCCCCGCTGGGAGGCCCGGCACCTGATGAGCGCCCCGGTCAAGACCGTGGCTCCCAGCGTCCCCATCGGTGATGTGCGGCAACTGCTGACCCGCTATAACATCAACGCCCTGCCGGTGCTCGAAGCGGGCAAGGTGGTCGGCCTGATCTCCCGCAAGGTGGCGGAGAAAGCCGCCCATCACGGTCTGGGGGAGCTGCCGGTGCGCGAATACATGAGCGGCGAATTTTCCGTGGTCACCCCCACAACTGCCATCGAGGCGCTGCAGGAATTGATCGTCGAGCGCAACCAGCGCTTCGTTCCGGTGGTCGATGATGGGCTGCTGGTGGGGGCGATCACCCGCACCGACCTGCTGCGGCATCTGGTCTCGGGAGGGCGGGGAGCCGGCCGGGCGCCACAGGCGACGGTCGAAGGTGGTCCGATGGTCAAAAAGCGCCACATGGTTCGGATGCTGCGGGATCGTCTGCCAACCACCGTGGTGGCGATTCTGCAGCAGATGGGGAGCGTCGGCGATGACCTTGGGGTCAGTGTCTTCGCCGTCGGCGGTTTTGTCCGCGACCTGCTGCTGGGACAGGCCAATCTCGATATCGATATCGTGATTGAAGGCGATGGCATCGCCTTCGCCCAGGCCTTTGCCAAACAACACTCCTGCCGGGTGCGGACCCACCACAAGTTCGGTACCGCGGTGCTGGTCTTTTCCGATGGCTTCAAGGTCGACATCGCCTCGGCCCGGATGGAATATTATCTGGAGCCCGGGGCTCTGCCGACGGTGGAGCATGCCTCGATCCGGCTCGATCTTTACCGTCGCGATTTCACCATCAATACCCTGGCGGTGGCCCTCAATGGCCGACATTACGGGGATGTGCTCGATTATTTCGGCGCCCAGCGCGATCTGCAGGAAAAGGCGATCCGGGTGCTGCACAATTTGAGTTTTGTCGAAGATCCGACCCGGGTGTTCCGGGCCATCCGCTTCGAGCAGCGACTCGGTTTCCATCTCGGCAAACACAGCGAATATCTGCTGCGCAGTGCCGTCCGGATGGGTTTTGTCGACCGGGTGGGTGGTCCGCGACTGTTCAACGAACTGGTGATCATTCTCAAAGAGAACGATCCGCGACCAGCGCTGGTGCGCATGGCCGAGCTTGACCTGCTCAAATATCTGCATCCCACCCTGGGTTTTGATGCCAAAGCCAGCGCTCAGTTCGAAGCCGCCAGCCGGGCCATTCACTGGTATGAGCTGCTGTATACTGGCAGGCCCTGCGAGCGATGGATGGTCTATTTCCTCTGCCTGACCGCCCCGCTTGATGCCGATGCCGTTTCCGGCATGGCGCAGCGGCTCAGTATTCCCGGGCGCTACCAGGACCTGCTCGGTTCCCAGCGCGAGGCTGGGCGGGCCTTGCTGCGGAAGTTGGAGCGGCGACGGGATCGCAGCAATAACCCCCTGCCCAGCGAAATTCGCGCCTGGCTCCATCCTCTCGGGACTGAACTGCAGTTGGCGCTGATGGCCTTGGCCGCAAGCGATGCGGTCAAGCGTTGGGTTTCTCTCTATTTCACCCAATTGCGGGAGGTAACCCCCCTGCTGGACGGCAACGATCTGGCGGCGTTGGGGCTGGCGCCAGGGCCCGCCTACAAGGAGATGTTGCAGGCGTTGCTGGAGGCCCGACTCAACGGCAAGGTGGTCACCCGGGACGATGAGGAACTTTTTGTGCGCAAACGCTTCCTGCGGTCGGGGCGCAAAGGTTCCCTCGGCAATTGACTTAATGGCTGCTATCTGCTAAAAATGGCAAGCTTTTTTCCCTTTCTGGCACAGGTGCATGGAACATCTCATCGCGAAAATCTCCATCATGCTGGTCCCGGCGCTGTTTGCGGTGATGCTGCATGAGGTGGCCCATGGCTATGTGGCCGCCCGTTTCGGTGACCCAACCGCCCGTCTGCTTGGTCGTCTGACTCTCAACCCCCTGCGGCATCTCGATCCCATCGGCACCCTGGCCTTGATGTATTTCGGGTTCGGCTGGGCCAAGCCGGTGCCGGTCAATTTTCGCAACCTGCATCATCCCCGCCGGGATATGATCTGGGTGGCTTTGGCGGGTCCGCTGACCAACTTCACCCTGGCCCTCGCTTCGGCCATTCTGCTGCGTGGCCTGGGAGAAATTCAGGCCAACGCCTTTGGTGCGACCGCATTGGGCCCCTACCTGCAACCGCTGGCTTTGATGGCCGGGTTCAGTCTGTACGTCAATATTATTCTGGCGGTGTTCAATCTGTTCCCCATTCCGCCGCTGGATGGCGGCCGGGTGTTGAGCGGTCTGCTTCCCAAGCGCCAGGCCGACCTTCTCAGCCGGGTCGAGCCCTTCGGCTTCATGATCATCCTCTTCCTTGTCTTTTTCACCGACCTCTGGCGGATCATACAGGTTTCGATCTTCCGATTTATGGTCCAACCCCTGGCCGGTTCGCAGACGCAGGTGGTGGAACAGGCCTTGCAGTTTCTTATCGGGGGTTGACCGGCGGGCCTGATGTCCTACGAAATCAAAATCGAGAATTTCGAAGGTCCCCTCGACCTGTTGCTCCATCTTATCCGCAAGAACGAGATGGATATCTGCGATATCGCCATCTCCGCCATCACCGAGCAATACCTGGCGACCATCGACGCCATGAAAAACCTCAACCTCGACCTCGCCGGTGAATTTCTGTTGATGGCGGCAACCCTGGTGCATATCAAGTCGCGGATGCTTTTGCCCCAGGCCGAGGACGAGGGTGATGAAGCCGATGAGGCCGACCCCCGGGCCGAATTGGTGCGCCGACTGCTGGAGTACCAGAAGTACAAGGAAGGGGCCAAGGACCTCGATGCCCTGCCGCTGCTGGGGCGGGAGGTTTTCGGGCGCAAATTCCCCTCCCCCGAATTGGCCCCCGGGGCCGAGACCGAGTTTCATGAGGTGGGGTTGTACGAGCTGGTCGAAGCCCTGCGGGAACTGCTCAAGGCCCGTCCCGAAGAAATGTTCCACGAGGTGACCGCCGAGCGGCTTTCCGTCGCCGCCCGGATTCAGGAAATTCTCGGCTTGCTCAGCGGTCGCGAAAGCCTGGCCTTTGCCGAGCTGCTGCCGCAACCGGTGGGGCGGGACGATATCGTGGTGACCTTTCTGGCCATGCTGGAACTGGTGAAATTGCGCATGGTGCGGCTGCTGCAAACCACCCGCTTCGGTTCCATCCGGCTTTATCCAGCGGTGACCGAAGTCGAGTCTGAAGCCTGGGAACTTGCCGAGGAAAGCCTTGGATACAGCTAAGCTCAAAGCGATCCTGGAGAGCTTGGTCTTTGTCAGCGAGTTTCCGGTTCGCGCCGAGCGCCTGGCCGAAGCCACCGACTCCGAACGTGGCTTGGTGTTGCGGCTGCTGCGGGAACTGGTGGCGGAGTATCAACAGTCAGGTCGCGGACTGTTGCTGGTGGAGGTGGCCGAAGGGTTTCAGTTTCGCACCCCCCTGGAGCATATGGAATGGGTGCGGCGGCTGAGTCATTCGCGCCCCTTCCGGTTTTCCCGGGCGGCCCTGGAGACCTTGGCGATCATCGCCTATCGGCAGCCGATCACCCGGGTTGAAGTCGAGTACCTGCGGGGGGTCGATTCGGGCGGGGTGATCAAAACCTTGCTGGACAAGCATCTGGTGCGGATTCTCGGGAAAAAAGATATCCCCGGGCGGCCGCTGATTTACGGTACCAGTCGGGAATTTCTGGAGCTGTTCGGGCTGCGGGACCTGGCCGCTCTGCCAACCCTCAAAGAATTCAGTGAACTGCCGTTGGAACCGCTGACCGATACCGTGGCCAGCGCGGAGGGCTCGGCCGAAGTGATTGAAGAGGATAATGAAGAATGACCCGAAGGTTGCGTTTATGAAAGAGCGATTGCAGAAAATTATCTCCGCGGCCGGGTTGGCCTCTCGGCGCCAGGCCGAAGAGTGGATCAGCGCCGGACGGGTTTCGCTCAATGGCCGGATTGCCACCCTCGGCGAGAGCGCCGATCTCCAGAGCGACACGATCGAAGTCGATGGACAAGCGCTGCGTGGCCCCGCCAGCGGAATCTATCTGCTGTTGAACAAGCCCTCCGGGTACGTCACCAGCCTGAACGACCCCCAGGGGCGTCCGGTGGTGACCGATCTGGTCAAGGAGGTTGGCGCTCGGGTCTATCCGGTGGGCCGCCTGGACCTGACCACCGAAGGGTTGCTGCTGTTGACCAACGATGGCGAATTGGCCAACCATCTGGCTCACCCCCGGCATCAGGTGGATAAAACCTATCTGGTAAGAGTCCGGGGGGTGTTGGCCGAGGCCGATCGTCTGCGGCTGGAGCAGGGGGTGCAACTGGACGACGGCATGACCGCTGTGGCCAAAGTTTCCCGGGTACGGGCCGTCGGTCAGCATAGCTGGTTTGAGATCACCATCCATGAGGGTCGCAACCGCCAGGTTCGCCGCATGTGTGAAACCCTTGGCTACCCTGTGAGTCGCCTCAAGCGGGTCCGGTTGGCGTTTTTGACTCTGGATGCGTTGCAACCCGGGGAATTTCGTCACCTTAGCCGCCAGGAAGTGATTCGGCTCAAAGCCCTTTGAAAATCGTTGTTTGCGATCGGATATTATGCAATAACCCCTGAGATTCTCTGAGGAAACTGCAAACTCCTTTAATCTTGACAGTTCTTCCGGTATTACGCTAGATTCAGGGTTCGCCCTTGACCTCTCCACCCGAGACGGATGGTTCTATTGTCGGCTAAAGACAAACTGCTTGAATCAGCGCAAAAAAGCCTTGAAAAAGGACAGTTGCTCAAGGCCATCAAGGACTATCAGAAGATAGTTCAAGGTGACCCGCGCGATGTCCGCATCCGCCAGAAACTGGCGGATCTGCTTTGTCGCGCCCGCATGAATGAGGAAGCCCTCACCGAGTACGAGGCCGTGGCCAAGTATTATGCTGATAATGGCTTCTATCTCAAGGCGATCGCTGTCTACAAGCAGATGCAGAAACTCGACCCGGCCCAGGTCAAGATCTACCACCGTTTGGCCGAGTTGAACGAAAAACAGGGCCTGGTCGGTAACGCCATGGCCGAGTACAAGAATCTGGTCAGTTATTACGAACAACAGGCGATGATGCCCGAGGCGATCAATGTCCTGCAGAAGATGAAGGAGCTCGGCCCGGACAACCTGAACATCCGGGTCAAAATCGCCGAAAGTTACGCTGCCAGCCAACTGCTCGACAAGGCTCAGGAAGAATTCCGGGACATTCTGACTCTGCTCGAGCAGAAGGAAGATTTCGCCAAGGTCGTTAAACTCTACGAACTGTTCCTGCCGAAACTTTCGCCCTCCCTAGAGCTTAAACTTGGCCACGCACTTGCCACGATCCGTAAAGGGGACATTGCCAAGGGGACCGCGCTGCTCAAAGAGGAACAGTCCCGCCACCCTGATGATCCTGCGGTGCTGCGCGCCTTGGCCAAAGCCCATTTTACCGCCGGTGAATTCATTCGCCAGCGTGAAGTGTTGCAGACCTTGCTGGAGAAGCATCCCAACGATCTTGATGCGATTCAGCAGTATGCGCAAGCCTGCCTCGAAACCGGAGCGACCGGTGGAGCCCTCGACATTCTCGAGCAGCACCGGGAGTCGTTTCTAAAAGAGAAAAAAAACGCAGCCCTCAAAGTTTTGTACGAAAAACTCCACGATCTTCTGCCTGCGGATGCCCGTGTTCACAAAACCTTGGCAACGCTTTACGAACTTGGTGGCGAAGGGGACAAATTATTCCAACTGCTGGCCAGTTCGCCGGATGATGCTGAGCCAGTGAGCCCATCCGCTCCGGTCGCCGAGGAAACCCTTGGGGGGTCCTTGCTGGAAATGGCCGGCGCAGATCTGGATTTGGATGACTTCCCTGCTTTTGAATCCCCTGCCGAGATCGAGGAGCCTTTCGGCGCCGAGGAAATCCCCCTGGGATTTCTCGAAGAATCTCCGCAGATGGTGGTTGAGCCGGTGGGCGAAGCTCTCCCAGCTTCCAATCTTGGCGGCACCGAGATGGAGCTGGACCTCGATCTCGACCTGGATTTCGACTTCGGCGATTCGATCCACGACCCCCTGGCCGACCAACTCGAAGATAGCGGTGAACTCTCCCTGGAGAGTGACCTAGAAACCGATCTGGATCTGGAGCTCACACCGAGCGCAGGACAGCCGGGCTCGACCGAGACGTCCAGCAGCTTTGTGGATCCGGAAAGTAATCTTGACCTGCTGCTGGAACTCGATCTGGAACCTTTCGCCGAGGTCGCCGATTCGGCCAAGGCGGAGGTCCCTGTCGAACTGGAGGAGGTTGAGTTTTATCTGCAACAGGGGCTTTTGGTCGAGGCTGAACACCTTTGTCAGAACCTGTTGGATAGCCAGCCACAGTGTGAACGGGCCAAAGAGTTGCTGGAGGAGGTGCGAAGCAGAAAACCTGCTCCGACTGCAGCTGGCGAATTCTACGACCTGGCTGCCGAAATCATCAAAGAAGACGAGTTGGAGAAAACCGAACCCCGCAAGGCCGGTCGGTTCAGAGTTGATGGCGTCGTTAACGAAAACCGAGGAATCGAACCGCAAATCGATGAAAACGATGTGGAATCCCATTATAATCTGGGCATTGCCTACAAGGAAATGGGGCTGTTCGAAGATGCTGTGGCGGAATTCGATTATGCCATGCGCCATCCTTCCCGCAGAATTGACTGTCTGACCCTTAAGGGGATCTGCCAGGTCGACCTGGGGCGGTTCGATGCTGCCGAGGGGACTTATAAGGCCGGATTGGCGGATCGAAAATTAAGTTCCGATGAGCGGATGTCCTTGCACTACGAACTCGGTTTATTGCTGGAAAATCGCGGTCGCATGGCAGAGGCGCTGGAGGCTTATCAAGAGGTTGCCGATCTTGACCTGTTCTATCGCAGTGTCGGAGAAAAACTGCAAAATATCAAAAAACGCCTTGGGGTCTCCAATGGCAACAATTCTTCCGAGTCCAAGGGGAATAAGGATCGAGTCTCCTACGTTTGAGCCGTGCTGAAACCGGGGTCAGTTTATGAGTTACGCCGAACATTTCGGGTTGGATCGTGAACCCTTTTCCAACGCACCTGATGCCCGCTTCTATTATGACAGCGAGCAGCACAGTCAGGCTCTGGTGCGGTTGATGTATGCCGTCGACTCCAACAAAGGCTTAGCGGTGTTGATCGGCGGTGTCGGGACCGGCAAGACCACCCTGGCCCGACGCATGCTCGATAATCTTACGGAGGATCGCTACGAATCCTCCCTGTTGGTCATGGTTCACTCCGGGATCACCCCCGAATGGATTCTGACCCGGATTGCGATGCAACTTGGGGTCGATGCCCCCGCCTCCGATCGTTTGACCCTGCTGAAACAACTCTATGACCGGTTGCTGGCGATCGAAGAATCCGGACGCAAGGCGGTGGTTCTCATCGATGAGGCCCAGATGCTGCAAACCCGGGAGTTGATGGAGGAATTTCGCGGCCTGCTGAACCTGGAGATTCCCGGGAAAAAACTGCTCAATATTGTATTTTTCGGACTACCCGAGGTCGAGGACTGTCTGCGACTGGATGAACCCCTGGCACAACGGGTGGCCGTAAAGTTCCAGCTGCGCTCTCTGTCGGTAGAAACGACCGAATCCTATATCAAGCACCGCTTGCGGGTCAGTGGAGCCAAACGTATGTTGTTTGCTCCCGATGCCGTTCCGGCCATCCATGGCTACTCAGGCGGGGTGCCGAGACTGATCAACACCATTTCCGACAATTGCCTGTTCGAGGCTTACCTTCGAAAAATCAACGAAGTGACCGTCAAGGTGGTCTACAGTGTTGCTGGGGATCTTGGGTTACTGCGTCAATCGGTGGCAACCATGGAGGCTGCGCAGACCGAGGGGGAACTGGATGAGATCGAAGACCTGCTCGATCGTCTGGAACAGAAATTCTGACCAACCTTTCCCCGTCATTGTTCCACCGATATCACGGCCGGTCTGACCGGCCGTTTCTATTGGCGCAGTTCGTTTTCGCAATTTGTGAGTGTTGACGCCATGGCTCAGAAAATCCACATCCTGCCGGAAAATCTCTGCAACAAAATCGCCGCTGGCGAGGTGGTGGAACGACCAGCCTCGGTGGTCAAGGAGTTGCTGGAGAATTCCCTCGATGCCGGTGCCAGCGATATCCGCATTGAAGTGGAGCGTGGCGGTAAGCGGTTGATCCGGATCAGCGATGATGGCGAGGGGATGGGGCGCGAAGATGCCTTTCTCTGCCTGGAGCGCCATGGCACCAGCAAGATCGCCTCCGACGAAGACCTGTTCAATCTGCGCACCCTGGGGTTTCGCGGCGAGGCCTTGCCCTCCATCGCTGCCGTCTCCCGGTTGACCTTGCGCACCCGCAATGCCGAGTCGGCCGAGGGTTGGGAGATTGGCTGTGAAGGGGGTGTGGTGCGCCGGGCCGAAGCGGTGGGAGCCAGCTGCGGCACCATGCTGGAGGTGCGCGACCTGTTTTTTAATCTTCCGGCTCGGCGCAAGTTCCTGCGTACCGACGAAACCGAATTGGGCCACATCAGCGATGTGGTCAGCAAGCTCGCCCTGGCCAATCCTCAGGTGCAGTTCCGCTTACTGCACAATGAGCGCTCCTTGTTGGAGCTCTACCGCCATACCACCCTGGAAGAACGGGTTGCCGCCCTGCTCGGGCGTCCGGTGCTGCGAGAACTGCTGGCGCTGGAGTGCCAAGGGGAGGGGGGGCTGGGGCTGCAGGGGCTGATTTCCCAGCCGGCGCTCAACCGCCCGACCGGGAGTAATATCTATACCTTTATCAATGGTCGCTACATTCGCGATCGGGTGGTTCAGCACGCGGTCATGGACGGCTACCGGCATCTGATCGTCAAAGGGCGCTACCCTGTGGTGGTGCTGTTTCTGACTATCGATCCGGCTCTGGTCGACGTTAATGTGCATCCGACCAAGCACGAAGTGCGCTTTCGTGAGCAACGACTGGTGCATGATTTTATTGCTGAGGCGGTCAGATCGGTTCTGCGTCCCTCCGACTGGCTTCCTAATTCCGCAGCTGAGCAGACGGTTTCCCCGCCGTCAATGGCTCCGGCGTCTGTCTCTGGAGGTGGTTTTGAACAGCGGATAGGGGTTTCTCGCCCTCCTTCCGATCCTGGCGCCGTTCAAGGGGTGCAGGAAGCCTTGGCGCGCTACGGCGCTCGCCCGCCTACCGAGCAGGCCCGAGTGTGGAACCGACCGGCTGCTGCAACGAATCAGTCGACTCTGCTGACTGCCACTGCTGCTCCGGGGGAAAGCGGTTTCTTTTCCGGGCTGACGGTACTTGGCCAGTACCGGCGCAGCTATATTCTCTGCCAGGATGGGGATGACCTGATTCTGATCGATCAGCATGCGGCCCATGAGCGGATCGGATTTGAGCGGTTGCGGGCCGAGTGCCGGCAAGGATCCTTGGCTCGGCAGGCCCTGCTGTTCCCTGCGGTTTTGGAATTCGATTTTCGGGAAGCAGCACTGTTTCAGGAGCATCTTGCGGATCTCGAGCGGCTCGGTTTCGAAATCGAACCCTTCGGCGGTAAAGCCTTTTTGCTCAAGGCCATCCCCCATCTGCTGGAGAGTTCTTCGGCGGAGCAGTTGGTTCGGGATGTCGTTAACGAAGTTGCCACCATCGGCCGCAGCGCCATGGCCGATGAGGGGATTGAGGCGGTGTTGATACTGATGGCCTGCCACGGTGTCATTCGCGCCAACCAGACCCTGGCCCCAGAGCAGATTCGTGCCCTGTTGCGGGACCTGGATGGGGTTGATTTTCAGGCCCATTGCCCCCACGGCCGGCCGGTCATGAAGCGGATCCCGCTGATCGAGATCGAGCGTATGTTCAAACGCAGTTAAAGGTCGTCATGGAACCTGATTCCCGCTCACCCCTGCTGATTCTTTGTGGTCCCACCGCCGCCGGTAAAACCGCTCTGGCCCTCGATCTGGCCAGGCAATTTTCGTTGGAGATCATTTCCGCCGATTCCCGCCAGGTCTATCGGGGGATGGATATTGGCACCGCAAAAGCTACACCCGAAGAACAGGCTCAAGCCCGGCATCATCTGGTCGATGTGGTCAATCCCGATCAGGATTTCACCGTCGCTCAATTTGCCGATCGCGCCCACGCCGCCATCGCTGATATCTTCGGCCACCAGCATCGACCCGCTCTGGTTGGTGGCACTGGCCTGTACATTCAGATCGTGACCGAAGGCTTGATCGATGTCCCTGGGGCCGATGCCGAACTGCGCCGGGAACTGTTGGCCAGAGAGAGCGCGGAGGGGCCTGGAACCCTCTACCGGTTGTTGCAGGTGAGGGATCCGGAGACGGCGCAGCGGCTCTTTCCCCGGGATGTGGTGCGAATTGTCCGAGCCCTCGAGGTGGCCCATCTGACCGGTCAGCCCCTCTCAGTGCTGCAACGTCAGCATGGTTTCACCGACCAGCCCTATCGGACCTTGAAGCTGGCCCTGACTTTGGATCGCGAGGAACTCTATCAACGCATCGATCGACGAGTGGAGGCGATGTTTGCCGCCGGTTTGCTGGAGGAAACCCGGAACCTGCTCGCCAAGGGCTACGTTGCCGATTCCAAAGCAATGCGGACCATTGGCTATCGGGAGGCGATTGCCTGTCTGCGGGGTGAGGCCAGCGAGGATGAAACCATCGCCGCCATCCAGTTGGCGACCAGGCGCTACGCCAAACGGCAGCTGACCTGGCTGCGGCGGGATAAATCAATAATATGGGTTGATTACTCGCGAGAGTCTGCTAGAATCCAGTCGTTGATTGAAAACTTTTATGCAGCTTAAAAGGAGCGGACATGGCCAAGACCCCATTCAACATTCAGGATCAGTACCTCAACCAGGCCCGTAAGGAACGCGTTCGGGTCACGGTTATGATGATGTCAGGCGAGAAACTCGAGGGGTATATCAAATCCTTCGATAGTTTCTGCCTGCTGGTCGAAAGCAACGGCGATATCCTGCTCTATAAACATGCAATTTCCTCCATCACTTCCTCCGATGGCAATTTCCGGCTTCACGGCGGGCGGGATTAAAAAACCACCTGCAGCCTTTGCACGATCATGTTTTTCAGGTCTCCGCTAGGTGGCGATAGCCCCCGGCGGAGACCTTTGCCTTTTCAGGGCCATGGCTCTGACAGCTTCTCGATCACAGCGATAATGAGGTGAGTCGTTCCCCTCAGGAGATCCGTTTATGTTGGCCATTGTTGCCGTACAGCCCGACTCCGTCGGCACCGAGCTGGAACTGGAACCGGGAGACCAAGTGGTCTCCATTAACGGCAAACCGGTTCGCGACCTGCTCGATTATCACCTATATATCGGCGATGAAAACGTCCTGCTGGAAGTGCGCAAGGCCGATGGCTCGCTCTGGGATCTGGAGTTTGAGAAAGACGCCGAAGATCATCTTGGTCTCGAATTCGAACATCCGCAACCGAACCAGTGCGGCAACAACTGCGTCTTCTGCTTCGTCCATCAACTCCCCCGGGGGATGCGGAAATCTCTGTACGTCATGGATGAAGATTTCCGCTTCTCCTTTATGTACGGCGCCTATGTGACCCTGACCAATATCGATGAGGCTGAGATCGCGCGGATCCTGGAGCAGCACCTTTCCCCCCTGTATGTCTCGGTGCATGCCACGGATGAAACCATCCGCCGCAGGCTGATCGGCCGGGAGGATATCCTGCCGATACTGCCGTTGCTGGAACGCCTGATCGCCGGGGGGATCCAGATCCACACCCAGATCGTTCTCTGCCCGGAGCTCAACGATGGCGCCTGTCTGGAGCGCACCATCGACGATCTTGCCGCTCTGCGGCCCGGTCTGCTGTCATTGGCCATCGTGCCGGTCGGCTTGACCGGCCATCGCCGCCGGTTGCCCCAGCTGCGCCCCTTCACTCAGCCCGAGGCCGCTGCCGTGCTTGAGCAGTTGCACCTGCGCCAGCAACGCTATCTGGCCGAAACCGGCAATCGCTTCCTGTTTGCCGCCGATGAGCTTTATCTGCAGGGGAGGGTGGAATTTCCCCCGCTGGATGATTATGAAGAGTTGCCGCAACTGGAAAACGGTGTCGGCCTGATCCCCCTGTTCCGTGGCGAAGCCGAAGCGGTTCTGGACGAGGCGGGGCCTTTGACCCTGGGGCCGGTTTCACTGTTGACCGGGGTCTCCGCCTTTGACGATCTCGACCGCTTTCTGCGCCAACTCTCGCTCAAAACCTCGGTTCCACTGGAGCTGCATGGAATTCACAACGATTTTTTCGGCGGCCAGGTAACCGTCACCGGTCTGCTGACCGGAACCGATATCCTGGCCCAACTGCAGGGGCGGGACTTGGGGGTCGCTCTCTTGCTCCCCGATGTGGTGCTGCGGGAAGGTGAGGATGTTTTTCTCGATGACATGACCCTGGAGCAGTTGCAGCAGGGTCTTGGCCTGCCGATCATCAAAATTGAAAGCAACCCCTGGGGGGTGCTCGAAGCCTTGGAAGAACTAGCGGTTGTTCGTTAAACCTCTTGCCAATACCTCTTTTACCGAAAGGATCGACCGATGCAGGATTTTGAACAGACGTTTAAGGCCGGGCGAGAGGCCCTGGAAATCGGAGAATTCAAGCAGGCGATCAAAGCCTTTCGCCAGGCTTTAACCCTTGATCCTGAACGCACCGATATCAACTTTTTGCTCGGTGAAGCCCTGGCCGAAGACGGTCTGCTCAAGGAGGCCATCGCCGCCTATGAGAGAGGTCTGTCATCCAACCCCGCGGAACTCGATGCCCTCTACGATCTGGGGGATCTATATTTTGAAAACCAGCAACCTGAAAAGGCTTTGCAGACCTATCAGAGAATTCTTGACACCGATCCCCGCGAAGCCGATGCCCTGGTCAGTTCTGGTCTGGTGCATTTTCAACAGGAGCGGTTGGAGCAGGCTCTGGAGTGTTATCGCAAGGCTCTTGAGCTCGAGCCCGATTCGATCTTTGCCCTCAACAGTCTGGGCGATGGTCTGTATGCCCGGGGGGAGAACGAGCAGGCGCTGCAGTGCTATCATCGGGCGGTCAGCCTGGATCCCGAAGATCCGCAGGGACATTTCAATCTGGCCGAGATGTTTTATGACACCGATGATCTGGTTGCCGCCGAGCAGTCCTGCCGCAAGGCCCTTAAACTAGATCCAGGGTTTGCCTATGCCCATCTCACCCTGGGTAATATCTGCCTCGATCAGGAAAAGCTGCGGGAGGCGCTACAGAGTTTCCAGGAGTTTCTGCTCCACGAACGCTCTCCCGATGCCCAGGAGATCCGGGATGAGGTGTCCGCTGTAATCGCCGGGATCAAAGAAGAGCTTTGATTGCCTGATGTGGGTCAGCGGGAGCTGACCCTTTGCCGGGAGGAAATCGCTCATGGTTCGAGGGATGGCCATTTTGCTGCTGTTGCAGTTTGTCGGCGAAGTCATTTCCCGCGCCCTTGAAGTGCCGATCCCCGGCAATGTCATCGGCATGGGGCTTTTGCTCGGGGCCCTGGGTCTTGGCTGGGTCAAGCTGGAGTGGGTTCAGGAGGCGGCTGATCTGCTATTAGCCCATTTCGCCCTGTTCTTCGTCCCGGCAGGGGTCGGAGTGATGGTCTATTTCGACCTGATCGCCAAGGAGTGGCTGGCGATCTCTGTGGCGATGGTGGTCAGTACCTTCGCTGTTATGGCCGTCACCGGCTGGACCGAAGCCTGGCTGGAGAAGCGGGGGAGGGGCCATGTGGAGTGAGTTGCTGCAAAACCCCCTGTTCGGCATCGGCCTGACCCTTCTGGCTTATGCCCTGGCGCAAAAAGTTTATCAGCGCACCGGCTCCATTTTGTTCAACCCGGTTTTTACCTCGATTGTCAGCATCATTCTGCTGCTGCTGTTGCTTGAAATCCCCTACGCCAATTATGTCAAGGGCGGTCAGTATATTCTGTTCCTGCTGGGGCCGGCGGTGGTAGCCCTGGCCGTACCGCTTTACACCCGTCGCCAGGAGATTTTGAGTAAAAAGGGGCCGATCCTGGTCGGGATCGCGGCCGGTGCGGTGACGTCCATTGTCACGGCCACGGGGCTGGCCTGGTTGCTTGGCGCCAGCACCGATGTGGTGCTCTCTCTGGCGCCCAAATCGGTGACCACTCCCATCGCCATCGGCATCGTTGAGAAAATCGGCGGTATCGCGCCGCTGACCGCCGCCATCGTGGTATTGACTGGTTGTCTTGGGGCGATCTGCGGTCCGGAGTTCTGCCGCTTGATTGGGGTGCGCGATCCGGCCGCCATGGGTTTGGCCATTGGTACGGCCTCCCACGGTATCGGTACCGCGCGGATGCTGGAGGTCGATCGCCTGGGGGGAGCGGTGGCGGGACTGGCCATTGGATTGAACGGGCTGATGACTGCTCTGTTGTTGCCGTTTCTGGTTGGGTTGTTCCGGTAAGATTGCCGGCGGGTCCAAAGCTGAAAAGCAAAGAGGCAGACGCCCTGGGAGCGTCTGCCTCTTGAGTTTTGCTGCCGACCGCATGCGGTCGGCCCAAACTGGATTACTTCTTCTTGCTGGCCGAGGCCTTCTTGGACGCCTTGAGCGGGTTGACCTTGGCATCGACGCTGGCGATTTCGATCTTACGGTGGGTCGCGAAGTTGCACATTCCGCCGGCCCATTTGCGGGTCGGGGAGGGAGCTACCGAGCAAACTTGACCGATGGAACCGGAAACCACGCGCTCGCAGCCTTGGCAATCCTCAACGATGGTCTGGCAGGAGCTGCCTTCGAAAATACAACCACTTTTAGCCCAAAAGGTACACTCGGTACCGGGAAGAACGGTTTGACACTGCATCGGGGATGCCTCCTTGCGCTGGCGGTTTGCTGTTCGTCTTTCCAGAAACCGGATTATTATCCTTAATTCCTCGGCTTGTCAACCAGTTATTTGCTGCAACCCAATCGGAATGCGGAGTTTTCCGCCTTGACCGGTGCTGCTCCATCCTTTACTTTACTGGTAGGTTTTAACCAGAGGAGGACTGTTGTTGACTGAAGTTTCTGATTGGGAATCCCGCTGTCGTCGTTGCGGTCGTTGCTGCTATGAAAAAATAGAAGATGATGACGGCATTTATTACACCGACGTTCCCTGCGAAAAGCTTGACCCGGACTCGCTAGAGTGTACCGTTTATGCCACCCGCGAGACCTCCCGGCCAGGATGTCGCGCTCTGACTCCGGAACTGGTAGCGCGCGGCTTGCTGCCTGTCGATTGCCCCTATGTGGACAAACTCGAGAACTACGTTGCGCCGTTGCAACAAAAAAAGCCCTGACCCCACCCCCGAGGTAGCGCTCAGTTCGGCCCCTCGGTGACGGCATTCCTAGCAGTCATCTTTATAAACATCGATCAGGAGGAACAACTATGGCCCGAATCACCTTCGGAACGTCCGGTTGGCGCGGGATTCTCTGCGAGGATTTCACCTTCGAAAACGTCAAGGTGGTCACCCAGGCCATCGCCGACCACCTGCGGGAAAATGGCGAGGCCTCTGGTGGCATTGTCATCGGTTACGATGCCCGCTTCATGGGCGATCGCTTTGCCAAGGAGACCGCCCGGGTGCTGGCGGGAGCCGGGATCAAGGTTTTTCTCTGCAACCGCGATACGCCGACTCCGGTCATTGCCTTCGAAATCCTCCGTCGCAAGGCCTCGGGTGGGATTAATTTCACCGCCAGCCACAACCCCTACGATTACAACGGCATCAAGTTCTCTCCCGCCTGGGGCGGTCCGGCTTTGCCCGAGACCACCAAGGACATCGAAATCCGCGCCAATGCCATGCTCGGCGAGATCTGTTACCGGGAAATGCCGCTGGATCAGGCCCTCAAAACCGGCCTGCTGGAAGAAATAGATCCTCGGGAGCCGTATTTCGCCGCAGTGCGCAAACTGGTCGATTTTCAGGCCATCGCCCGCTCGGGGATGACCATTGCCGTCAACCCCCTGTACGGGACCGGGCGGGGCTATCTCGACACCCTGCTGAAAGAGGCCGGAGTCAAGGTGGTAACCATCAACGATCATCCCGATCCCTATTTCGGCGGCCTGCCCCCTGAGCCCGGAAAAAACTACATCAATGATTTCATCACCCTGATCAAGGGCGATCCGGCGATCACCCTGGGGGTCGCCACCGATGGCGACGCCGATCGCTACGGTATTGTCGATGGCGATGGGACCTTTATCGAGCCGAACTATATACTGGCCCTGCTGGCTGACTACATGGTGCGGGTCAAGGGGCAGCGCGGCGATCTGGCCCGTTCGGTGGCTACCAGCCATTTCCTCGACGCGGTGGCCGCCCATCACGGTTTGCAGTTGCTGGAGACGCCGGTCGGCTTCAAATTTATCGGCGAGTTCATTCGCGATAACCGGATCCTGATCGGCGGCGAGGAAAGTGCCGGGCTGACCGTGCGCGGTCATGTTCCCGATAAGGACGGCATTCTCGCCTGTCTGCTGGTGGCCGAAATGGTGGCGGTGGAAGGCAAGTCGCTGCAGGTGTTGTTGGCCGATCTCTACCACCGGGTTGGGGAGTTCCACACAGATCGGGCAAATATTCGCCTGTCGCCTGAGCTGGAAGTCTCCTACGCCGCCAAATTGGCGACCCCACCGGCCGAGTTGGGTGGCAAAAAGATCGATAAGGTTATCACCATTGACGGTTCAAAATTCGTGTTTAGCGACGGTTCCTGGGTGCTGTTCCGCAAATCCGGAACCGAGCCGGTGGTGCGAGTCTATGGTGAAGCCTCAACGGCCGCCGAGCTCGTCCGCATGATGACCGTGGCCGAAGCCTTCATTCGCTCCTGACCCCTCAACCGATGATAAAAAAAGGAGCCGCTCTGATCGAGGCGGCTCCTTTTTTTATGTTGCGCCGGGTTGCCCCGGCGCATTGGTTGGTCTCAAGGACTTAGGCGGCGTCGCCCAGAATCGCCTTGAGGTCGGCTTCGGCGGTGGTGATCGGGCCGATGTTGAAGTTCTCCACCAGGAAGTTCAGCACGTTCGGGGTGATGAAGGCCGGCAGTGTCGGTCCGAGTTTGATGTCCTTGATTCCCAAGTGGAGCAGGGTCAGCAGAATCGCCACGGCTTTTTGCTCATACCAGGAGAGGATCATCGACAAGGGCAGGTCGTTGACTCCGCACTTGAAGGCTCCGGCGAGGGCGACGGCGATCTGGATGGCGCTGTAGGCATCGTTGCACTGGCCGACGTCGAGCAGGCGAGGGATACCGCCGATGTCGCCGAAGTCGAGCTTGTTGAAGCGGTACTTGCCACAGGCCAGGGTCAGGATGACGGTGTCCTTGGGGGCCTTCTCGGCAAACTCGGTGTAGTAGTTACGCCCCGATTTGGCGCCGTCGCAACCGCCGATCAGGAAGAAGTGCTTGATCTGGCCGGCTTGAACCGCGGCGATGACCTTATCGGCGACGCCAAGAACGGCATTGTGACCGAAACCGGTGAGGATCTCCTGCCCCGGGGCGTCGGTAAATCCAGCGCATTCCTGGGCTTTGTTGATGACTGCAGAGAAGTCCCAGCCGTCGACATGCTTGACGTCAGGCCATTGCACCAGGCCCCAGGTGAACAGGCGGTCCTTGTAGCTGTCGGCCGGGCGCTGGATGCAGTTGGTGTTGAAGATGATCGCGCCGGGGAAGTTGACGAATTCCTTGGCCTGATCCTGCCAGGCACCGCCGAAGTTGGCGGCCAGGTGAGGATATTTCTTCAGGCCCGGATAGCCGTGGGCGGGGAGCATTTCGCCGTGGGTGTAGATGTTGATCCCCTTGCCTTCGGTCTGCTTGAGCAGTTCTTCGAGCATCTTCAGGTCGTGGCCGGTGACCAGAATCGCCTTGCCGGCCTTGGTGCCGAGCTGAACCGAAGTCGGAACCGGGTGCCCGTAGGTGTCGGTGTGGGCCTTGTCGAGCAGTTCCATGGTGACCAGGTTGATGCGTCCGCATTCCATGGCCAGGGTGACGAAATCCATCAGTCCGAGGCTGTTGTCGAGGGTGGCGGCCAGGGCCTTGTGGGTGAAGGCGTAAATTTCATCGTTTTCGCGGCCAAGGATCAGCGCATGGTCAGCGTAGGCAGCATAACCCTTCATGCCGTAGACGACAATTTCCTGAACCGATTTGACGTCAGGGTCGATGGGGTCGGCTTTGACGCCGTGGGCTTCACCTTGAGCGATCAGGGCGGCGGTGTTGCCGGCCGGCTGCCACTGAGCCGCCGCAGGAATCGCGCCGCTGACCGAGCCGGCCAGGGCTTTGGCTTTATTCAGGATGGTGCCGCACTTGCGCAGAATGATGGCGATGGCTTCAGGATCGAAGTCAACGTTGGTGACGGTGGTGAACAGCCCCTCGATCATGAAGCGGTCAACCTCGACGTCCTTTTTGCCGGCCTTGCGGGCTTCATTGGCCCAGAAGGCGACCCCTTTGAGGCCATAAACCAATAGATCCTGAAGTGCGGCGACATCCGGTTTCTTGCCACAAACGCCGATTTTGGTGCAGCCGCCATTGGCTGATTGCTCGCACTGAAAACAGAACATGTCGCTCATGTTACTCTCCTTGGTTGGGTTAATGGTTTCAGGTTTGCTGCCGAAGCCCAGCATCTGCCAAAGTTTTTGCATCATGTACTCCCGGTTGAAAGTCCCGGAAATTGGCCACTATCGGCAATGTCCCGGGGGATTTGTGTATACTTGGGATGTCGTTCCAGCCCGTCGATGGCGTTAACTTACCCTTTGTCGGGTCAGCCAACCTTGACCGAAGTCAAAGGGTGGAAATTATCCAAAAAAATCTGGGAGTCGTATGACGCAAGCTGAAACCCGCTATTGGTTAATGAAATCGGAGCCGGATTGCTTCTCTTTTGCCGATCTCCAGGCAGCAAGAGACAGCATAGCCGGTTGGGATGGCGTTCGCAATTACCAAGCCCGAAATTTTTTGCGGGACGAGTTGGCAGTGGGCGATGGCGTGTTATTCTACCACAGCAATATTCCTCGTCCGGCTATTGTCGGTTTGGCCCGGGTGGTGCGCAGCGGCTATCCGGACCTGACCGCTCTCGACCCGCGGGAGAAGCATTTTGACCCACGCTCCAAGCCGGAACAGCCAACCTGGTACCAAGTCGATGTAAAGGCGGTGGCACCTTTGCCCCAACCATTGACCCGGGAATTCCTGCAGAGTCACCCCTTGCTCTCAGGAATGGGAGTGCTTCGCCGCGGCAATCGCTTATCGGTTCAGCCCGTCAGTGTGGAAGAGTGGCAGGCGGTTTTGAATTTATCCTGCCTGACCAAGGTCTGGCCTCCGGTCGGTTAGGTCGGCTTACAGAAATGTGCAGAGGAGTCGTAGATGAAAAAAATCGGCAAAGTTCTGATCTGGGTCATCGGTGGTGGTGTGCTGGGGATGCTGGCCCTGCTGGTTCTGGCCAAAGTGCTGATCAGCCCGGAGCGGGTCCGCCAGACCCTGTTGCCCCTGGCGGAAAAAGCCCTGCACCGACCAGTGCAGTTGGAGGAGATCGAAGTAAAATGGTTCTCTGGGATCACTATTAATAAATTGGTGGTGCAGGAACCGGAAGGCGGAGAAAACTTCGTCGCCGCCCGTAGCGTGCAGTTGCGCTATCAATTCCTGCCGCTGCTCTCCGGCCGGGTTGTGGTTGATGAAATCCGCCTGGTGGGTCCGACCATCCGGATTGTCCGTCATGCTGATGGCCGTTACAACTTCAGCGACCTGCTCGGTGACAAAGGGGAGGGTGAGACAGAGACCGCTGCCACCGACCCGGCTGAAAGTGGGAAGAAAGCCTTCGACCTGCTGGTTTCCAAGGTGGCGATCGAAGGGGGGACGCTCGATTTTCATGACGCCGCCCTCGATCCTGCGGCTCCCTATCTTTATCAGATTACCTCTCTGACCATCGAAGCCAGCGATATCTCCTTGACCCGCCCCTTCCCGGTGGGGCTGCAGGCCTCTCTCAATGCGGCTCCGTTGATTTTCAAGGGTCAGGTCGACCTCGGGCAGCAGTCCGGTGGCGGCAAGCTGACCCTGAACGGTCTGGATGTGGCCCGGTTGGCCCCTTATTTCCGAGACAAAATTCCGGGCGAACTGGAAAGCCTGCTACTCAGCCTCGACCTCGATCTGACCGCCGGCGTAAAAGGTGGCGAAAGTAAAGGCCGGGTGACCCTGGACAAATTGTCCCTCAATCTCAAGGCAATGCCGGAGGCTCCGCTGCGCAACGTCAAAGCGGTGCTCGATTATGCGGTGACGGCCGACCTGGAGCAGGGTCTGGTCAATCTCTCCTCACTGCGCTTGAACTATAATGACGTGCTGTTTCCCGAGCTGATGGGGAACCTGACCGATCTCAAAGGCAAACCGACCTTCGACGGCGCCTTGACCGTCCCCGCGACCGAACTCAAACCGCTGCTGGCGGCCCTGCCGGCGGCGCTGGTCAAATCAGTGGCCGGGCTCAATCCCTCCGGGCGCATCGGGGCCAAACTGCATCTGGCCGGGGCTCTCTCCGCCGGCAAAGATCTGCTGCAGGGCGGCGAGGTGAAACTGGATGGGGTTCAGGTCGAAACAGGTGGCCTGGCGCCGGTGCTGACCGGCGGGTTGCAACTCAAGGGGGACACCCTGGTGGCCAAGGATCTGCAGTTGCAGGCTGGGGACAACGCCGCCACCATCGATTTTCAGGCCGGGAACCTGTTTGGCAAACCGATCACTCTGAGCAGTCAGCTCCGGTCCCAGCGGTTTTTGATTGATCCCTTGTTGAAAACTGGAGCCGGAGCTGGTGCTGGCAGCAGTGACGGCCCTGCGCCTTCGGACAAGGCGGGAGGGGAACTTGGACCTTTCGATCTACCCCTGACCGCCGACGGTACGGTACGCATCGCCCAGACCACCTACAAGGGGCTGGCCATGGAAGATTTCCAGCTTGATTACCGTCTGGAGAAAAATATTCTGACCATCAGCAAAATGACCGGACGGACCGCTGGCGGTCTGTTCGAACAAACCTCCCGCATCGATCTTGGCAAACCCGGCCTCGCCTACGATAGCCAGTTGAACATCAGGGCGCTGCAGGCCGAAGCCTTTTTGAAGGCCTTTGCACCGGCCATGGCTGGCAAGGTGTTCGGCGCCCTGAGCTTCGAGACTCAGCTCAGTGGCTCAGGCACGCAAACCGAGACCCTGAAACGCAATCTCTCGGCCAACGGCAATCTGCAGCTCAGCGATGGACGGCTGACCGGGGCTGGGTTGGTGGCGGAACTGGCCAGCTTCCTTAATCTGCCTGAGCTGCAGGAGATCAAATTCAAGGAAGGACGGGGTAACTTCACCATTAAGCAGGGGAAGGTTATTCTCAATGGCGAACTTTCCGGCCAGGATCTGCGCATGACCCCCAAGGGGACGGTCGGGTTGGACGGCGCGCTGGATGTCAGTCTGGACGCCCGCCTGGCCCCGGCTCTCACCGCCAAGCTCGACCGAAAAGGCAACGTCAGCCAGTTTTTGACCGATAAGGAAGGTTGGGGGCAGTTGCCGCTGCTGGTGACCGGAACCGCTTCGGCGCCACGCTTTGCGTTCGACTCTTCGGCGGTCAAAGGCAAGCTCAAGGAACGCGCCGTCGAAGAGGTACAGAAAAAGTTGCAGGAGAAGGTGTTCGATAAGCTGTTGCCGAGCAAAGAAACGGCGCCTGGAGAACCGGCTCCGGTCAAAGAGCAGCTGAAGGAGACCCTTAAAGGATTTTTCGGTAAATAGTCCTGCCTTGGGACTGACTGGTTTATCTCGGTGGACGCCTGGCAGGGCGTCCACTTTTTTTTGGCGAGTTTGGTTATGGCTCGGAGAAATCTGAGTCTCTTACTTTCTGGCTCGATAATTGCGATGCACCTACAGTGAATGCCCCCTGTAATGCCGCAATCCATTCGCCGAGAGGTCAAATCTGTGCCAAATCATCGCAATCTTGAACGTCATCATAAACGTCTGCAGGTTCTGGGGCGGCGCCAGTTTTCTTGGACACCAAATTGGGATAAAGTCCCAGTCCAAGGAGATGGAACATGACAACCAAAAGCAACAAGACAGAAACAGTTTCCGGGCCACTGGCCGAGGGGCAGCGCTG
>Ga0209231_1000023_pt1 | contig 129922 bp, 98 predicted proteins | sample Deesub45470m_DNA_FD_188086 | JGI IMG/M metagenome (GOLD analysis project Ga0209231, IMG submission 188086) | Deep subsurface microbial communities from North Pacific Ocean - 450_OLKR46/470m Metagenome (SPAdes) (version 2) | ecosystem: Environmental > Terrestrial > Deep subsurface > Unclassified...
ACAGCACTACCAGAAGTATTAGTAGCGGTAAAAGCAGGCGTATTACCACTACCCGAAGCCGCTAAACCAATAGTAGTATTAGAGTTCGTCCACGTAAAAGTAGCCCCTGCAGGAGTAGAAGTAAAAGACGAAGCAGGCACATTAGCTCCGTTACAAACCGTAATGTTAGCAATAGGATTAACCACAGGAGTAGGATTAACGGTAATGGTATAAGAAACAGGAGTTCCTACACAACCATTAAGGGTAGGGGTAACAGAAATAGTTGAAGTGATAGCACTACTAGTAGTATTAGAAGCAGTAAAGGCAGGTGTATTACCACTACCCGAAGCAGCTAAACCAATAGTAGTATTAGAGTTGGTCCACGTAAAAGTAGCCCCTGCAGGAGTAGAAGTAAAAGCCGAAGCAGGCACATTAGCACCATTACAAACGGTAATGTTAGCAATAGGATTAACCACCGGAGTAGGATTAACCGTAATGGTATAAGTTACAGGAGGTCCAGGACACCCATTAAGCGTAGGAGTTACTGTTATGGTTGCTGTAATAGGAGCAGCAGAAGTATTAGTAGCCGTAAAAGCAGGCGTATTACCAGTCCCCGAAGCAGCTAAGCCGATAGTAGTATTAGAGTTCGTCCATGTAAAAGTAGCACCAATAGGAGTAGAAGAAAAAGCCGAAGCAGGAATATTATCTCCATTACAAACAGTGATGTTGGCTGGAGTTGTCATTGTTGGACCAGAAGGATTGGAGCACGTTGCTAAACTAGGGAAAAGACCAGCTATATAATCAATAACCAAATTATCATTTGCAGTACCTAAAATACCAACACCAGTACACGTTCCTGCTGTTGGGAAAACGTTGAAATCACCAATGGAAATCAAAGCTCCTTGACCGGAGATCATATCACATGATCTAAATTTTACTCCTATTGCAGTCCCTGCAGGAATGGCCGCTCCACAAGTAGCATTAGATGCAAACATTATATTTACGGCTGGTGTTCCTTGAAAAGGACGTACTGCAGCTCCATGAGTTACCCATGTGGCAGGATTACAAGTTGTGGCAGCAGGACCTGTTTGGAAATATCCACTTAATGTTGTGGTATGATTAATAGCACCTCCCGCAATTACTGTGGCATTAATTAATGCATCAACGTATGCTGCCTGATTGTTACAACAACTAACTTCCGATTGTACATAAACTGCACCACCGGCATTCATATAATTTATAATTGGGTTTTGATTAGCAGCTGTAGGCACTCCCATATTTCCAAAAATCCATACTTGATTATAGGTGGCAGGGTTAATAGTAGCAGGAATAGCATTTACCCTTACAACACTAGCTTGAGTTGCGAGTAATCTATTGTAAATTATGCTATTATTATTTTGTTGATCGCTAGAAAAAGCATTGTTATAATCAATAACTAAAATATTATTTTGAGAGAATAATGTTAGAAACGAAAATAGTAGGAGGCTAAGTAAAATAGTAATTTTTCTCATATTTATTATATTTATATTCAACAAGGTAAATATAACAAATAGTAAGTATAAACACCAAAAATTTCTTAAGTAAATATACTTAAGGTCATTATTATCTTACTATAGAAACTTTACCCATTTGTTCGTATCTTTTTCCGTTGGTATCTTTGTATTCTAAACGCCAACTATACACACCATTTTGGACTATATTACCTTTGTAAGTTCCATTCCAACCCTCAAACGGTACATTAGATTGGAATATTACTTCTCCCCATCTATTAAATATTCTAAATGAATATCCTTCTATATTAACGCCAAAGCCTTGTGGAGCGAAGAACTCATTTAAGTTATCACCATCCGGAGTAAAAGCATTAGGGATGAAGACCCCTGTTTCGCCATTAATTTTCACGAGTTTGGTAATAGAATCCGTACAACCATCACTATTAGTAACCAGTAAAGTTACTGGATAAGAAGCAGTATCCTCACCTGGGAAAGTAAAATTAGGATGCTGTAGAGCACTAGCCCCGAGATTAGCAAAATTCCATTGCCAAGAAGCGATATTAAACAGAGAAAGATCAGTAAAATAAACCAGCGGATCAAAAAGCGTAACATCAAGAGGCGAATAAGAGAAATTAGCCGTAGGATTTTCAAACACTTCGATATAAGCCGTTTGAGTTAATACCCCCGGACACCCATTATTATCCGTAACAAAAAGAGACACATCATAAGAACCGGGATTAGAATAAACAGTAGCAGTAGTATCACCACTAGCGATAGTTCCATTACCCAAATCCCAATAAAAAGAATCAATCAAAGCAGTATCCGTAGCATTATAGAACTCAACATCCAAAGGAGCACATCCACTAAGGACATCAGCAGAAAAAGAGATAAAATTAATAGGTCCGGGCTGATTCACCGTTAAAGTAATCGCCTCCGAACAACCATTAGCATCCGTAACCGTAACAGAGACATTACCAGCCACGAGGTTGTTAGCCACAGGATTATTACCCACGCCATTCACTGACCAGCTATAACTGTAAGCAGGCGTACCCCCTTGTGGAGCCACCGCAATTTGACCATCATTATAGCCATTACAAGAAACATCAGTAATAACATTAGGAATACTAATAGCAGAAGGCTCATTAATAATAATGTTACCCCCATTAACAGCACAACCATTAGCATCCTCCACCACTACCGTGTAAGAACCCGGAGATAAACCAGGAAAAACATTGTTACCGGAAAAAGTAGCCCCATTATCAATACTATAATTTAAAGGAGCAGTACCACCAGTAGCAAAAATAGTAATGCTGCCATCAGTATTATTACCATTATTAGCGTTATTACAACTCACATCAACAGCAGTAATAGAATCAAGAACAAGCAAAGCAGGATCAGTAAGTGTAAGCATCACTGTATCCACACAAGCATTATCATCCACAACCCCTACCACATAATTACCGGCACATAAATTACTAAAAGCACCACTAGCTTGGAAGTTAACACCATCAATAGTATATTGATAAACACCTGTTCCACCAGCAGCAGCAACAGTTATATTACCATCACAAACACCATTACAAGTTATATTAGTGGTGTTACTACTAAGCGTTAAAGGAGGGTTAACAAAAATGGTCACAGAATCAGAACCAAAACAATTATTAGCATCTGTAACCGTAACATAATAAGTAGTGGTAGCAGTAGGCGTAACCGTAGGATTAAAAACAGTAGAAAAACCTAAATTACCAGGTTCATCCCAAGAGTAAGAATACCCTGCACCATTAGGAGTAACCCCTAAAGTAACAGCATCTCCAAAACAAATAGTGTCATTTACACCCGCATCAACCGCAAGACTCGAAGCAACCGTAACCGTAACAGTAGACCTAGGACTCACACATCCATTAACAGTAGTTTGTACATAATAAGAGGTGGTAGTAGTTAGTATAGGTGTAGTATAACTAGCCCCAGTACCTAATAAGTTACCCCCCACGGCAGCATCAAACCATTCATAATTCCCTCCGGGAGCTGTTGCAGTTAATGTAATAGCATTGTTAGGACAAGTTGTTTGACCTATTGCAGTTGGTGCTGCAGGGATGGGATTAACCGTTACATTAGTACAGGTTTGAGGGCTAGTACCACAATTATTTGTCCAATCTATACAAACGTTTCCTCCGGGGGTAGTATTCCAAGTAACACTAATCGAGTTTGTACCTTGTCCACTATTAATTGTTGCTCCAGCTGGAACTGTCCAATTATAGCTTATGGCTCCAGTTTGAGCAGCACAACTGTATGTTATTGTATTTCCCTCACAAACAGTTGTTGAGCCTGTAATTGAAGGCACAGCTGTAGGAAGGGTGCAACAATTAGTATAAAGCGTCACCCTACCAATACTACCGTTATTTTCATTCCATATATCATGCATACCAGGTTGAGTGGCTAGATTAAATTGCATTCCACTTCTATATAAGGTGTGTGGAGTTGCATTAATGTTAACCACACATTGAGCTGCACCATAACTATTTACTGCATTTCCTCTTGAACCATAAACGCCAATAATATCACCGACATTAACAGTAATATTAGGTACTGCTATCATTGTGTTGGGGACATAATTTAAGCTTTGAAATAATGTAACAAAGTTATTTGTAGTTGCTGCATAAGCCGGAGGAGCTCCAGCTGTAAACCTTACAATAGCAGCACTCTGTGCCGCAGTAGACATGTCATCTTCAACATATATACCGCAAATCGTGAAACTTGTTTGCGCAGTAAAATAATACCCTCTAGTCATACTTGAAAAAGATCCAGACTGTGGACAAATTGTAATAGGCGTTTGTGATTTAACTTCAATAAAAGCAAAACCAATAACAAATAGAAAGAATATAATTTTTTTCATAAATAATTAATATTGACGAGGACCATATAGTTTGTCGTGAGCTTTTTTTCTTTCTTCTCTAATTTTATCAACCAAATTAGGATGTTGAACAAGATAGCTGTAAATATTTTTTCTTAAGTCAACAATTGTTGTTGATGGAGTTTTTTTAGGAAAATCAGGGAGTGAAATATAAGGAGTAACAAACTCATTATAAACAGTGGGGGCTTCAATTGCATCTATACAAATAGCAGTAACTTCTACTAACTTATCTTCTATAGTGATATCATTTTGAATAGCATCAGTTTGAGCCATAGATTTATTACCGAATGTAATAAGTAAAATTAAAAATCCTAAAGCAGTAAATTTTCTCATGGTTCTCATATTTATATTCAACAAGGTAAATGTATAATTATAGTAAGTAAAATACCAATTTTTTAAATAAACATACTTACTAAACTTCTTATCACTTTACTATAGATACTTTACCCATTTGCTCATATCTTTTTCCATTGGTGTCTTTATATTCTAAGCGCCAGCTATAAACGCCATTTTCTACTAGTTTGCCTTTGTACGTTCCATTCCATCCATCAAAAGGTACGTTAGATTGGAATATTACTTCTCCCCATCTATTAAATATTTTAAATGAATATCCTTCTATGTTAACACCAAAACCTTGTGGTCCAAATTGTTCATTTAAGTTATCCCCATCCGGAGTAAATGCATTAGGCACAAAAATCCCTGTTTCTCCATGAATTTTTACCATTTGAAAAGTTGAATCTATACAACCATTTTCGTTTTCAACAAGTAGAGTAACCATGTAGGATGCAGTGTCATTTCCTGGAAAAGTAAAGCTTGGGTGTTGCTGACTACTTCCTCCTAAATTATCAAAGTTCCATAACCATGAAGAAATGTTAAATTGTGACAAATCTGTAAAATAGACTGTTGGGTTAAATATGGTTACATTTTGAGGAGTGTAAGAAAATTTAGCTTGAGGATTTTCATACACCATAATATAATTAATCTCAGTTTTAGCACCATTACATCCATTATTATCAGTTACATACAAAGTGATGTTATAGTTGCCAGGAGTTATATATGTATGAGAAACCGTATCATCAGTTGAAGTGTTTCCATCTCCTAAATCCCAATAAAATGAAGTAATTAAATTGGTGTCGGTTGTATTGTAAAGATTAACACTTAATGGTGCACATCCGCTTTGTAGGTCTGCTTGAAAAGAAGCTACATTTACAGGCCCTGGTTCTGTAATAGTAATAGTGGTATCTTCAGAACAACCATTATTATCGGTTACTGTTACAGTAACATTTCCTGCATATAAATTATTAGCGGTTGGCGAATTTCCAATACCTGATACTGACCAACTATAGTTATAAGTTCCACTTCCTCCCTGAGGTGCTACTGTTATTTCTCCATCATTACCTCCATTACATGTAACATTTGTTACCACATTTGGGATGGTGATAGCTGTTGGAGAGTTTATTACAAAAGGAGTTGAGTATGGACAAGAGCCATCAGAAACATAAGCAGTATAATTGCCTGGACATAAGTTATTAAATGTGTTGCTTGGTGTCCAATTTACACCATCAATACTATATTGAATAGTATTTGAGGCACTAATGGTAATACTTCCATCACATGTGTTGTAGCAACTTGCGTCAGTAGTGTTTATACTATCTATAACTGCAGCACAACAAGAAGCTGTGGTAACATCAATAGTGGCAATTCCTGGAGGGCAACCACTACCGTCATCTACTTGTACTGTAAAAGTTACTGTTCCTAAACCAGAAGGAGTATAGACAGGATTAGGGTCTGTTGGATTTGATAGTCCTGTTGTAGGAGACCACATATAAGTGTAAGGACCTCCATTTCCTGCTGCACCTGTAGGTGTTCCTCCTAGTGTAAACGATGTACCCATACAAATTGTTGTATCAATACCTGCATCTGCAAAAGGTGGTTGATTAGGATAAACAGTAATAGGAATAACAGTATAATTTTGCATACCACAGCTGCTAACATTTGTATCTACAATTGTTATGTTTAAGGTATAGGTTGTAGTCTGAGTAGGCGAAGCGATAGGATAAGGACAAGTATCACAACTAAAGTTTGTTCCCACAATTATAGGGTCACCTGCAATAGATTGCCATAAAAATGTTGTGTCTAATAAACATCCGATTGGACCACATCCACCAGAACCTGGTGTGTAAGTCCATCCTAGTTGTGTAGAGCCGCAGAAATTAACGGGATTAGCAGTTAATGTTAAGGTTCCTGGAGTACCTGTGTTTGGATCACAAGCTAAAGCTGGAAGTAGATCTGCAATTAAATCAATAACAGCATTGTTATTAGGAGTACTTAAAATTCCAACAGAACCACATGTTCCACTTAAAGGAAAAATGTTAAAATCGCCATTTACAATTAAAGCTCCTTGACCAGAAATCATATCACCTGAACAAAATTTTACTCCAATTACGTCTCCAGAGCCAATAGCACCACCACATGTATTGTTTGCTTCGTACAAAATATTTACAGGAGGAGTTCCTTGAAAAGGTCTAACAGCAGCACCGTAACTAATAGTTGGGTTACATAATAAATTAGAATAAGAGTTATATTGAAAATTACCCGATTTGGTTGTTGTATGACTAATAGAACCTCCAACAATTACTGTCGCATCAATTAATTGATCAGCAAAAGCAGCAGGATTTGCACAACATGAAACTTCTGATTGAATGTAAACAGCTCCACCAGCATTCATGTAATTTATTATAGGGTTTAAAGTAGTTGCATTTGGAGCACCCATGTTACCAAAAATCCAAACTTGGTCATAAGTAGCGGGATTTATTGATGCAGGAATAGCATTTACTCTCAACACACTTGTTTGTGTAGCTAATAAGCGATTGTAGATGTTACTAGCATTATTTTGTTGGTCACTAGAGAAATTATTGTTATAATCAATAACCAATACATTACTTTGAGCAAAACTCATTGTTGTAAGTATGATTAAACTGGTAAGTGCTAAGAAAATTGATTTTTTCATTTGTTTAAATTAAATAAAATATTGTCGAGAAGACGTTTTTATAATGTTATAGTTGCCTGATAGACAATAATTATCTAATAAATGATAGTTACCTTACCAATTTCTTGGTATTTTTTACCATTAGTATCATTGTAGTTAAGTTTCCAGATGTAGGTACCATTTTGGACGATATTACCTTTATAGGAGCCATTCCAACCCTCAAAAGGAGAGTAAGACTCAAAGATAACTTCCCCCCATCTATCGAAGATAAGGAAGGAGTAGCCATCCGGACTAACACCAAAGCCTTGTGGAGCGAAGAACTCATTTAAGTTATCACCATCCGGAGTAAAAGCATTAGGGATGAAGACCCCTGTTTCGCCATTAATTTTCACGAGTTTGGTAATAGAATCCGTACAACCATCACTATTAGTAACCAGTAAAGTTACTGGATAAGAAGCAGTATCCTCACCTGGGAAAGTAAAATTAGGATGCTGTAGAGCACTAGCCCCGAGATTAGCAAAATTCCATTGCCAAGAAGCGATATTAAACAGAGAAAGATCAGTAAAATAAACCAGCGGATCAAAAAGCGTAACATCAAGAGGCGAATAAGAGAAATTAGCCGTAGGATTTTCAAACACTTCGATATAAGCCGTTTGAGTTAATACCCCCGGACACCCATTATTATCCGTAACAAAAAGAGACACATCATAAGAACCGGGATTAGAATAAACAGTAGCAGTAGTATCACCACTAGCGATAGTTCCATTACCCAAATCCCAATAAAAAGAATCAATCAAAGCAGTATCCGTAGCATTATAGAACTCAACATCCAAAGGAGCACATCCACTAAGGACATCAGCAGAAAAAGAGATAAAATTAATAGGTCCGGGCTGATTCACCGTTAAAGTAATCGCCTCCGAACAACCATTAGCATCCGTAACCGTAACAGAGACATTACCAGCCACGAGGTTGTTAGCCACAGGATTATTACCCACGCCATTCACTGACCAGCTATAACTGTAAGCAGGCGTACCCCCTTGTGGAGCCACCGCAATTTGACCATCATTATAGCCATTACAAGAAACATCAGTAATAACATTAGGAATACTAATAGCAGAAGGCTCATTAATAATAATGTTACCCCCATTAACAGCACAACCATTAGCATCCTCCACCACTACCGTGTAAGAACCCGGAGATAAACCAGGAAAAACATTGTTACCGGAAAAAGTAGCCCCATTATCAATACTATAATTTAAAGGAGCAGTACCACCAGTAGCAAAAATAGTAATGCTGCCATCAGTATTATTACCATTATTAGCGTTATTACAACTCACATCAACAGCAGTAATAGAATCAAGAACAAGCAAAGCAGGATCAGTAAGTGTAAGCATCACTGTATCCACACAAGCATTATCATCCACAACCCCTACCACATAATTACCGGCACATAAATTACTAAAAGCACCACTAGCTTGGAAGTTAACACCATCAATAGTATATTGATAAACACCTGTTCCACCAGCAGCAGCAACAGTTATATTACCATCACAAGCACCATTACAAAGCGGATTAGAAGAAGCATTAAGAGTAAGCACCAAAGCAGCAGGCTCAGTAATAGAAGTATCACCGGTAACAATACAACTAAGAGCATCCGTAACCGTAACCGTATACAAATTAGGACAAAGCCCTGTTTCAGTATCCGTAGTACCACCAGAAGACCAGCTGTAAGCATAAGGAGCAGTACCCCCATTAACCACCACAGAAGCAACACCATCACAAGCCCCATTACAAGTTACGTTAGTAGCATTCATAGTAACCGAAAGAGGCGGGTTAACAGTAACCGTTACCGAATCAGACCCAAAACAATTATTAACATCCGTTACAGTAACCGTATAAGTAGTAGTAGCAGTAGGCGTAACTGTAGGGTTAAAAACAGTAGAAAAGCCAGGATTACCATTCTCATCCCACACATAAGAGTAGCCAGCACCATTAGGAGTAACCCCTAATGTATAAGTATCTCCATTACAAATAGTAGCATCAAGACCAGCGTCAACAACAATAGCAGAAGCCACCGTAACGGTAACCGTAGCTCTAGGACTCACACACCCATTAACAGTAGTTTGTACATAATAAGAGGTGGTAGCAGTCAAGACAGGTGTAGTATAACTAGCAGCAGTAGTTAATAAATTACCCCCCACAAGAGCATCAAACCACTCGTAATTACCCCCCGGAGCAGTAGCCGTAAGCGTAGCCGTATTATTAGGACAAATAGTAACATCAGCAGCAGTAGGAGCAGCAGGAGTAGGATTAATCGTAATGGTGTAAGTTACAGGAGTTCCTACACAACCGTTAAGTGTGGGCGTAACAGCCACAGTAGCAGTAACAGCACTACCAGAAGTATTAGTAGCCGTAAAAGCAGGCGTATTACCAGTCCCCGAAGCAGCTAAGCCGATAGTAGTATTAGAGTTCGTCCATGTAAAAGTAGCACCAATAGGAGTAGAAGAAAAAGCCGAAGCAGGAATATTATCTCCATTACAAACAGTGATGTTGGCAATAGGATCAACAACAGGAACAGGGTTAACAGTAATGACTACAGAATCAGTGCCAACACAGTTACTAGCATCCGTTACAGTAGCATAATAAGTAGTAGTAGCAGTAGGCGTAACTGTAGGGTTAAAAACAGTAGAAAAGCCAGGATTACCATTCTCATCCCACACATAAGAGTAGCCAGCACCATTAGGAGTAACCCCTAATGTATAAGTATCTCCATTACAAATAGTAGCATCAAGACCAGCGTCAACAACAATAGCAGAAGCCACCGTAACGGTAACCGTAGCTCTAGGACTCACACACCCATTAACAGTAGTTTGTACATAATAAGAGGTGGTAGCAGTCAAGACAGGTGTAGTATAACTAGCAGCAGTAGTTAATAAATTACCCCCCACAAGAGCATCAAACCACTCGTAATTACCCCCCGGAGCAGTAGCCGTAAGCGTAGCCGTATTATTAGGACAAATAGTAACATCAGCAGCAGTAGGAGCAGCAGGAGTAGGATTAACGGTAATGGTATAAGAAACAGGAGTTCCTACACAACCATTAAGCGTTGGAGTAATAGCAACAGTAGCAGTAACAGCACTACCAGAAGTATTAGTAGCAGTAAAAGCAGGTGTATTACCAGTCCCCCAAGCAGCTAAACCAATAGTAGTATTAGAGTTTGTCCAAGCAAAAGTAGCACCAGTAGGAGTAGAAGAAAAAGCCGAAGCAGGCACATTATCCCCATTACAAACGGTGATGTTAGTAATAGGATTAACCACAGGAGTAGGATTAACGGTAATGGTATAAGAAACAGGTGAACCTACACAGCCATTAAGTGTGGGAGTAACAGCAACAGTAGAAGTAACAGCACTACCAGAAGTATTAGTAGCCGTAAAAGCAGGGGTATTACCAGTCCCCGAAGCCGCTAAACCAATAGTAGTATTAGAGTTGGTCCACGTAAAAGTAGCCCCTGCAGGAGTAGAAGTAAAAGCCGAAGCAGGCACATTAGCACCATTACAAACCGTAATGTTAGCAATAGGATTAACCACAGGAGTAGGATTAACGGTAATGGTATAAGAAACAGGAGTTCCTACACAACCGTTAAGTGTGGGCGTAACAGCCACAGTAGAAGTAACAGCACTACCAGAAGTATTAGTAGCGGTAAAAGCAGGCGTATTACCACTACCCGAAGCCGCTAAACCAATAGTAGTATTAGAGTTCGTCCACGTAAAAGTAGCCCCTGCAGGAGTAGAAGTAAAAGCCGAAGCAGGCACATTAGCTCCGTTACAAACCGTAATGTTAGCAATAGGATTAACCACAGGAGTAGGATTAACGGTAATGGTATAAGAAACAGGTGAACCTACACAGCCATTAAGTGTAGGCGTAACAGCCACAGTAGAAGTAACAGCACTACCAGAAGTATTAGTAGCCGTAAAAGCAGGCGTATTACCACTACCCGAAGCCGCTAAACCAATAGTAGTATTAGAGTTCGTCCACGTAAAAGTAGCCCCTGCAGGAGTAGAAGTAAAAGCCGAAGCAGGCACATTAGCTCCGTTACAAACCGTAATGTTAGCAATAGGATTAACCACAGGAGTAGGATTAACGGTAATGGTATAAGAAACAGGTGAACCTACACAGCCATTAAGTGTAGGCGTAACAGCCACAGTAGAAGTAACAGCACTACCAGAAGTATTAGTAGCCGTAAAAGCAGGCGTATTACCACTACCCGAAGCCGCTAAACCAATAGTAGTATTAGAGTTCGTCCACGTAAAAGTAGCCCCTGCAGGAGTAGAAGTAAAAGCCGAAGCAGGCACATTAGCTCCGTTACAAATAGTAATGTTAGCAATAGGATTAACCACAGGTGAGGGGTTCACAGTTATCGTGTAAGTTACTGGGGTTGGAGCTCCACTACAACCACTAGCGGGAGAAGAGACAGTCACCGTACTTGTAATGGGAGCAGCAGAAGTATTAGTAGCTGTAAAAGCAGGCGTATTACCGGTTCCAGAAGCAGCTAAGCCAATAGCCGTATTAGAATTAGTCCAAGTAAAAGTAGCCCCGGCAGGAGTAGAAGTAAAAGCCGAAGCAGGCACATTAGCTCCGTTACATACTGTAATATTAGCAGGTTGATTGATAGTAGTACTTCCTCCACCTGTTGCTGGAACAAAACAATCTAATAAACCTATTCTTGAGCCTGCACCACAACCATTATGAGTTAAAGTAAAAACTGTTGCTCCTCCAGCTACATTAACTGTAACAATATTTCCGGAAGTGGAGGCTCCATTATATAATAATCCTGTGCCTCCGTTAATGGTTGAATAACCCGATGTACAATAGTTAGATAAGGAAACTGTTCCACAGTTTGAAGCAAAATAAAATTCTTCACAACTATTAGTTCCATTAAAAATAAGTGTAATAGATGATACCGGTGCACTAAAAGTTAATGTAATACTCTGACCAGCATTATTTAACCACCATGCTGGAGCTGCAGTATTAAAAGTTTGACTATTACAAGTATAGGAAAAATTACTTAAAGTAGAAACCCCGCCAGCTGTAGTTGCTGATACTGTAATTCCAGTGCCAGGACTAAAATATGGATAACCCGTTGCCGGAATGCCATATGCTGAACCATAATTAGATAAATTACAAGGTGATTGAGCCATTGTTATTAATGGAAAAACCACTAATAAAATAATTAATTTTAAATATTTCATAACTTATTCTAGTGCATTTTAAGTAAAAACATCATGCACGAGACGTATAAATACTTAGATTGGATGCCTAAGGTATTAAAATAATTTTCCTTGGTCGGGTTTAGAAAAAACTTTACCTAAGTGTTTGAATGCTTTTTCGGTAGCTTCTCTACCTCTGGGAGTTCGCATTAGAAAACCTTCTTTAATTAAAAACGGTTCGTAAACCTCTTCAATAGTTCCTGCTTCTTCACTCACAGCTGTAGCTATAGTGGTTAATCCAACAGGGCCTCCTTTAAATTTGTCAATTATAGCACTTAAAATACGATTATCCATTTCGTCTAATCCATTTTTGTCAACATTAAGTGCATCTAAGCCCATCAAGGCTATTGCTTTGGTAATCCTTCCATCTCCTTTAACTTGAGCAAAATCTCTAACTCTTCTTAATAAAGCATTAGAAATTCTGGGAGTTCCTCTACTTCTTCTCGAAATTTCTTCTGCAGCTGATTGTTCTATGCCAACATTTATAATGTCTGCTGAACGATGGATAATTTTAGTCAATAAATCAGCATCATAATATTCTAACCTAGAAGTTATACCAAACCTAGCTCTAAGTGGAGCTGTTAACAAACCTGTTCTGGTAGTTGCTCCAACTAAGGTAAAAGGATTTAGTTCAATTTGTACACTTCGGGCGTTAGGGCCTGAATCTATCATTATATCTATTTTGTAATCTTCCATTGCTGAATATAAATATTCTTCAACAACGGGAGATAAACGATGGATTTCGTCTATAAATAATACATCACCTTCTTCTAGATTGGTTAACAAACCTGCCAAATCTCCGGGCTTTTCTAATACGGGTCCTGATGTAACTTTAAATCCAACTTGTAGTTCATTAGCAATAATGTTTGCTAATGTTGTTTTTCCTAATCCTGGTGGACCATGAAGCAAAACGTGATCTAAGGATTCTCCTCTTTGGCTGGCGGCTAAAACAAAAATTTTCAGGTTTTCTACTACTTTTTTCTGACCTGTAAAGTCATCAAAACTCAATGGTCGCAATACTTTTTCTATCTCCTTTTCTGTAGGAGACATGTTAGTTTTATTTGCGTCTAAATTTTCGTTCATAGGTTTCAAAGGTAAGTATATTCCAAAATTAGTAGCTAATTTAATTCAAAAAATCATTCGGCAGGAATTTCTTTCCCAGTAATAGATCTTACAATGGCTCCTAAATAAACTTTTAGTTTTATAACATAAACTGGCGATGAAAAATTTTCTTTTATACTCCCGTTTTTAAATAAAATTAACCTGTAACCTATACCTGTTCCTATTCCAAACCATTTTATAATTTTATAATCAATTAACATGGCTGGTTCGTAAGAAATTAGTGCTGTTCGTTTGTTTTTTTGTAAATTCCCTTCTGAATCTTTGTATTCAAAACTAGCTTCTCCAAAACCAAATTGAGTAGAGAGGTTAAATTCCCATTTTTTTGATGAAAAATATACATACTCAAAATAAGGAGAAAAATAACCGTAATTAAGGTTAACAGGAATGGTATCGTTTTGTTCTATTATTTCAGATTCAGAATGGATTAGTAACTGATTTATTCCTAATCCTACATTGAACTTTCTTTTAAAACTTAGTCCAATTTTTATGCCCGTTGTCTTTACTTCAGTATTTCTTAAAAACGAAAAACGAGAATCAAATTTAAATTCAAATTTTGGTTTGCTAGAAAAACTTTCTTTAAACTCATTTTCAACTTTTTCGGGTTGGGCAATTAATAAACTTGAAAATAACACACAAATTAATAAACAAACAGCTTGTTTCATCTTTTAGGTGAGTGTTAATTCGTATTAGTGCTTTTTTTAATGTAGTTTTTGTAGATAAAGTAGCCTACAACCCCAACCAATAAATAAGGGAAAATCATTAAATATAAAATTCCGTTGTTTACACTTTTTGCTATAGCCCCTCCACTTTCGGATTCAGATTCAACAACAGCTTTACACATAGCACATTGTGCTTGAATTATTTCTGATGATAGTAAGAAAAAAAGTAATAACGATATGTTTTTAAGAAGACGTTTCATTAGGCTACAAAATTAGGGTATAATCTCTAATTTTTTAAGTTATTTTATTTTTTTTGTATTTCTTTCTATACCTGAACAATTAGTATAATTTTGCGGCATGACAACAAATGAAGATAACTTAAAAAAAATTATTTCCCATGCCAAAGAGTATGGGTTTGTATTTCCATCAAGTGAAATTTATGACGGACTTAGTGCTGTGTACGATTACGGACAATTAGGTGCTGAATTAAAAAAGAATATTAAAGATTTTTGGTGGAAATCTATGGTGCAAATGCACGAAAATATTGTAGGTATCGATGCCGCTATTTTTATGCACCCGGAGACATGGAAAGCTTCCGGACACGTTGATGCGTTTAATGACCCGTTGATAGACAACAAAGACTCTAAAAAAAGATACCGTGCCGATGTGTTAATTGAAGAATACATCGAAAAAATTCGTTTAAGAAATGAAAAAGAAGTAGAAAAGGGTAAAAAACGTTTTGCAGATAATTTTGATGAAACTCAATTTAAAGCTACCAACCCAAATATAGTAAGAAATCAGGCTAAAATAGACGAAGTTACTGGCAGATTTAAAACGGCTATGGAAAACGATAATTTAGCCGATATCAAAACATTAATTGAAGACTTAGAAATAGCATGTCCTTTAAGTGGTTCTAAAAACTGGACAGATGTAAAACAATTTAATCTTATGTTTTCTACCGAAATAGGTTCTGTTGCCGAAGCGGCTAATAAAATTTATTTACGTCCAGAAACTGCTCAAGGTATTTTTGTAAATTTTTTAAATGTTCAGAAAACGAGTCGTTTAAAAATTCCTTTTGGAATCGCTCAAATAGGAAAAGCCTTTAGAAATGAAATAGTTGCTCGTCAGTTTATTTTCCGTATGCGTGAGTTTGAACAAATGGAAATGCAATTTTTTGTCCGTCCGGGCGAAGAAATGAAATGGTACGAATACTGGAAAAATGAGCGTATTAACTGGCACCTCTCGTTGGGGATTGATGAAAAAAACTATCGTTTTCACGACCATGTTAAATTAGCTCATTACGCTAATGCTGCATGCGATATTGAATTTAATTTCCCTATGGGATTTAAAGAATTGGAAGGCATTCATTCTCGTACAGATTTCGATTTGAAACAACACGAAAAACACTCAGGTAAAAAACTGCAATATTTCGATCCGGAAATTAATCAAAACTATGTGCCTTATGTGGTAGAGACTTCTATTGGTTTAGACAGAACATTTTTGGCGATTTTATCTTCGGCTTATAAAGAAGAAAAATTAGAAGATGGTTCTGAAAGAACAGTATTAAAAATTCCAGCATTTTTAGCTCCTTATAAAGCTGCGGTTTTACCTTTAGTAAAGAAAGATGGTTTGCCAGAAAAAGCTCGTGAAATAATGGATTTATTAAAACACGATTACAATTGCCAATATGATGAAAAAGACTCTGTTGGAAAACGCTATAGAAGACAAGATGCTATTGGAACACCATTTTGTATCACTGTTGACCATGAATCTCTTGAAGACAATAAAGTGACCATTAGAGATAGAGATACGATGCAACAAGAACGTGTAGCTATTTCAGAAGTAGAAAATATTATCAGAAAGAAGCTGATTAGAAAATAGTTGTTAAAGGTTGAATTATCCTAAATGAAATTAATTTCAGTATAGGATAAAAATGTTTAACCACATAAACACATAGTTTTTCACATCCACATCAAAAATCAGTTAAACTGGAGTTTTATATAGCTTGTCCGCCTTTGGCGGACGGGAACACTTTGTGAGGCTATAATTATCTTTATTATTATAGCCTATGTTTCTATGTGGTTTTTGCTGGCATTATTAAACAAGAACCATGTTGTTTATTTTCAGATTTATTAAAGGTTAATAATTGTTAATCTTAGGTGGTAGGTTAGGGTAAAATATTTCGTTTTAATAATTTTGAAAACAGACCAAAACACTATTAAGATGAACAGGTTTTCGTTATTGTTTTTAATCCTATTTTTTTCATTTTCTGTTAAAGCTCAAGTAGATAAAAACCAGTTAGGAGCTTGGTACATGTTGTTTTTAGATGGTAAATTTACCAAGACGAGTAATTTTGGTTTTGAAAGCGATATTCAACACAGAAACTTTGATGCTGGTAGAGACCTAGAGCAGATTATGTTGCGCGGAGGCTTGTCTTATAAATTTTCGGAAACTAAGACCAAATTGACATTGGGATATGCCCACATTACTTCTGGTGCTTTTGGTGTGGATGATAATTCTAAATCTTATGAAAGTAGAGTCTATCAACAACTGATATTTTCCAACAAATTGTTTTCAAGAGTTTATGTAACGCAGCGATTTCGCTATGAGCAGCGATTTGTACAAAATCAGGACTTTAGAACACGTTGGAGACATTTTTTTGCTGTAAACATTCCTTTGAATCAAGAAAAACTAATACCAACTACTTTTTATCTTTCTATATACAATGAATTGTTTATTAATGGTGAACGTCCTATAGGAAATGATAGAAAGGTTGAACTATTTGATAGAAATCGATTTTACATGGCACTAGGCTATCAACTAACCGAAAAATTAAAATTTCAAGCAGGAATGATGCGACAACTTACCAATGTTGTTGGTAAAAATCAACTACAAATTGGAATACATACTACGTTGTGAGAATAGCCCTTCAGATTCTGTTAATTAACAATCTTACTAAGTTGCTTGTTTATTTGTTTTAAAGATCCTTTATCTATTTCTTTATTTGCAACACCTATTGGGCCTACACCAAAAGAGGCAACGGCTAATCCAACAAGTCTACCTGTAGAACAATCTATTAAACTATTTGAATACATTAGACTTGATATTGTCATTCCAGATGAATTACTATTAGTTGGCGACATCATATAAGGCACAGTTATAGCATAAATATATTTTGGATTTTTTAATTCAATTGCTTTAGCATATACATCTCTCGATACTACTTCATATTCATTGGTATAATATTTTTTTATTTCGTTAGCACTAATTTTTTTGTCTAAATCTTCACTACAAAGTAATAGTACTTTACCTTTAAATGAATTAGCAGTAAGTGTTACTTCATCATCATACATAGATTGAAAATTAGATAAAGCATAAACCATCCCCCATTTTGTAGGCATAACGGAAGGTAAATTAACATTAATAAAACTTTTAGAAGATGCTATTATAGAAGGTTTTTTTTCACTATAAGAGTAAATTTCAAGCTTTGCCCAAGGAAAACTCTTTTTCAAAACCATTTCTTTATAGGGTTCTAAAAATTCATGTTCTTTATTCGCTTCAATTTCATTAAAAACATTAAATGGTAAGGTTTTTCCCTCCAGTTGTAATTGTGCTATATTATAACATAAATAATAATAATTACGTCTATCTTCAGTAGAAATAGATGCTAATTCTGATACTTTTTTATATTGAATTCCTTTAAAAAAATTAAGATATTCAGGAGATAATTCTTTTATTAATGAATTGTATTCTTTTATTACTGTTTTGTAATATTCCAACTCGTCTGTTTTTTTTTCGAGTTTATCAAGAACTTTATCGTTTTCTTCCATTAATACAATAATCAGTTCTTTTGCTTTCATGTCCTCTTTAAGGACTTTATACATTTCTGTAGCTTTATTCTGACCATAAGAAGTTAAAAATGTAGACAACAATATGAATACGAGTGTGTTTTTAAGTGTTAATTTCATAATTTATTTTGTTTAATAGAGGGTTAATAATTTTGTTTTTAACACTTATAAAAGTAGAATTTAACATCCTTTTAGGTGTTATTTATACAATGACCAAATTAATAAATAAACATTGAATAAAAGTAAAAAATAGAAAACTGTAAATAATCACCAGTCATACTATTTCTTTCTCATAAAAATCTGAATAGGAACCCCTTTAAAATCAAAGTTTTCTCGCAATTTATTTTCTAAAAATCTTTTGTAAGAATCTTTTACATATTGAGGTAAATTACAGAAAAATGCAAAAGCTGGCGAATAGGTTGGTAATTGCGTTACAAACTTAATTTTTATCCATTTTCCTTTAAGAGATGGAGGCGGACTTTGGTTGATAATGTCCAACATGACCTCATTAAGTTTTGAAGTGCTTATTTTTCTAACTCTATTTTTATACACTTTAGTAGCTTCTTCTAACGCTTTAATAACACGCTGTTTGTTGATGGCTGAAATAAACAAGATAGGCACATCGGTAAACGGTGCTAATTTGTGTTTTATTTTAGCTTCAAACTCTTTTGATGTGTTAGTTTCTTTGTCTATTAAATCCCATTTGTTTACCAATACAACAACACCTTTTTTATTCTTTATGATAAGGTTGTAAATATTCATATCCTGAGCCATAACACCTTCAGAAGCTTCTATCATAAGCAAGCATACATCAGCATTTTCTATTGCTCTAATAGAGCGCATTACCGAGTAAAATTCTATATCTTCATTTACTTTACCTTTTTTTCTAATTCCGGCAGTATCAACCAAATCAAACTCAAAACCAAATGAATTAAACCTAGTAGTTAATGAATCTCTGGTAGTTCCTGCTATATTGGTAACAATGTTTTTTTCCTTCCCGATAAGGGTGTTTAACAAAGACGATTTTCCTACATTAGGTCTTCCAACAATGGCAATTTTAGGCACATCGCTTTCTTCCTCTTCAATAGGGTTGTCGTCAATATGTTTTACCACTTCATCTAACAAATCTCCTGTTCCGCTTCCACTAATGGCAGAAACACTAAATATTTCATCGCCAATGGCTAATCCATAAAAAGCGTTAGAATCTAGAATTCGTTCGTTGTTGTCCACTTTGTTAGAAACCAAAATCACTTTTTTGTTAGATTTTCTTAATAAACTGGCAACTTCCGTGTCTAAATCGGTAATTCCTACTTCTACATCTACTACAAAAATGATTAAATCACATTCTTCAATAGCGATAAGCACTTGTTTTCTAATTTCATCCTCAAAAATATCGTCAGAACCTTTAATGTACCCTCCAGTATCTATTAAAGAAAACTCTTTCCCGTTCCAATCTACCTTTCCGTAGTGGCGATCTCGCGTTACACCACTTGCTTCATCAACAATAGCACTTCTTGAAGTGGTTAGTCTGTTAAATAAGGTGGATTTTCCTACATTCGGACGACCTACTATTGCAACTATATTACCCATTTTATTTGTTTATTTTCTGCTTTATATTTAATTCAAATAACCGAAGTTTCTCAACTGTCTTTCGTTGTTTCTCCAGTCTTTGTTTACTTTAACATACATTTCTAAAAAGACTTTTTTCTCAAAAAATTGCTCCATTTCCTTACGGGCTAAAGTGCCCACACGCTTTAAATCTTTTCCTTTATGTCCGATAATTATTCCTTTCTGACTTTCTCTAATTACCATTATTATCGCTCTAATTCTAATGATGTTAGGCTCTTCTTTAAATTCTTCAATAACCACTTCGCAAGAATAAGGAACTTCTTTTTGGTAGTGCATTAAAATTTTTTCTCTAATAATTTCTGCAACAAAGAATTTTTCAGGCTTATCGGTTAGTTGGTCTTTATCGTAAAAAGGGGGTGCTTCGGGCAACAAACTTTTAATTTCGAGCATAATCTGATCTACATTAAATTGATGCAAAGCCGAAAGCGGATAAATTTTAGCATTAGGCAATATTGCTTGCCAATAAGCTACTTTTTCTTCTAAAAAAGCTTGGTCAACCAAGTCAATTTTATTGATTAATACCAATACAGGCACATCAGTTTTCTTTAGCTTTTCTAATATTTCTTGGTATTTCAGTTCTTTTTCTTGTACTTCCACCATAAATAAAAGCACATCAGCATCAGACAAGGCAGAACGAACAAAAGTCATCATTCCTTCGTGCATTTTGTATTTAGGGTCAACAAAACCAGGGGTATCAGAAAAAATAATTTGATGTTCTTCATCATTTACTATTCCTAAAATTCGGTGTCGGGTAGTTTGTGCTTTTGAGGTAATAATAGACAGTTTCTCGCCTACCAAAGTGTTCATTAATGTTGATTTTCCAACATTGGGGTTGCCTATAATATTTACAAAACCTGATTTATGCATTTAATAAAATTGAAATAAAATGCAAAATAACGAAATAAAAAGTTGCTATTATTTTAAAAGTATTAAAAGGCGTGTTAAATGGTGGTTTTGGTGGAGAGTAACGATTATGTTATATTTTCGTTTTGTTGTTAACTTCTTTATGACTAAAAATATTATGAAAAATAGTGATTTTTGGCAAATTGGGTTTTTAATTTTTTAAAATCTGTTTTACAAAAACTTCTTTTCCAATAGTTGTTTGCAGATAATAAACTCCTTTACTGTACGAAGTAATGTCAACTTCTATTTTTTGTTGTCCTTTTGGAATTATCTTATTTATTATAACTCTTGAGGAAGCATCCAATAAATTTATGCTAACTTCTTTATCTACCTTACTTTTTTCAATAGTAAATAACCCTGTATTAGGATTCGGATAGATTAAGATGCCTAAATCATTTGCTAAATCATTTATGCCAACACATTGTTCTACTGTAATAAAAGTAGAATCGCTGTTGATGCAAGAATTGACATCTGTATAAGTGTAAATTACACTGTGAGTTCCTAATCCTGCTGTGTTAGGGTCAAAAGCACTACCATTAACTCCCGTACCTGAATATACTCCACCTGATGGTGAACCATTTGGTAACGTAACCGTGTTACTGTTACTACATATTGTATCGGGATTAAAATTGTTTAGTGTGACGTTTGGTAGTGGGTTTACTGTTAATGTTGTTGATAATACACTATCGCAACCGTTAATTGTTTGCAGGCTATCATAATATGTTCCTACTATACTTTGGTAATTACCATAAATAAGAATACTGTCTCCTTGACAAATTGTACTGTTAGTATTTGACAAATAAACTGAGTTTATAGAGAGGGTTATGGATAATACACTATCACAACCATTAATCGTTTGTAAACTATCGTAATAAGTTCCTGCTATACTTTGATAGTTACCATAAATAAGAACACTATCTCCTTGGCAAACAGAAGTGTTTTGGTTTGAAATAAAAGAAGAGTTTACAGTAATAGTAGTAGTATCAGTATTTATACATGCATAAGGATTTGTATAGAGATAAACAATATCATAAGTTCCTGCCCCTGTTGTTGCAGGATTAAAACTACCTCCACTTACACCATTTCCCATATAACTACCACCTGATGGAGTACCAACAGGTAAAATAACTAAACCTTCATTATTACATATCGTATCTGGATTAAACGGACCTACAGAAACTATAGGAAAAGGTGAAATATATATGGAATAGTTTTTAATAGAGCTGCTATTACTTTTGTACCTTATAAGAGTTACATTAAAAATACCTGTATCTGTAAAAAGGTGTTTCGGATTAACATCCATAGAGTTGTTGTTTGGCCCACTAGGTACGTCACCAAAATCCCATAACACAGAATCAAAATCATTTTGCATTATGGTAAAAGAGGTTGAATCACCAAAACATTGGTTAGTATATCTATAAACGGGAAGAATGGAGGGAGCGAAGTTGGATAATCCCATTTGCGAACTTTTACCTAACAAATAAATTCCATTAGTAATATAGTTACAAGATATACCTAAAGAATCTGGCTCATCAATAACATCAAGCGTGCCAGCGTTAAATTTTGCAACGTATATTTTGTAATCTGGTCCTAATTGAAGCGAACCAATTTGTGCACTGTAACTACCTAAAGTTATTTGAGAGTTTTCTATTGCCGTAGCAGATCCAGCCAATAAATTGTATTGATATACATTACTGCCTGTATTTATATTCTCTGCAATATAAAGGAATTTATTATTAGGAGAGAATTCCAGGCCATATGGTTTAATCAAATTAGATATTGTTTTTAAACCACTTAATCCCCCTGTAGATTTGTTGAAATTGAATATCTCAACAATACTCAATCCCCATCGAGCCACGGCTACTATATTCCCATTTATAGAAGACTTTATACAACCAATAGCATCAACACCATTATTAATATTAACCCCTATATTACTAACCGTGGGGGTCATATTCAATCCTGTTGACGATAACAGAAAACTATTAAAACTATTTGTTCCACGTAAATGGGTTACAATCCAAAAATCCGTTCCATTTTGATGCTGGATGGCGGTAATTTTTTCACGAGCTTGTCCTTTTATTAAAATATTTTTTACTGTAACCGCACCTAAACCTCCCTGCAATGACATGTCAACGATACTATATCTAAGTCCATCAGTAAAAAATTCATCTGAAATAGTAAAAAGGTAGTAAATTGAATTGCTGCCAGGTTGCTTTACGATTAAAGCAGATTGTGTACTACTATTATCTCCTTCTAAGCCAAAGCCATTTGACATTGTTACATGATTCTTATTTTTAACTGTTCTTCCATCTGTATAAAAAAGTAAATTACCAAGGCTATCACTAATACTCGAACATCCTTCTTGTTGGTTTAGAGTATATGTGGTTTGAGCAGTAGCAGTTCCATTGTTAAAACTCAGACCAGCATATGCCCCAAACCCCCAATTATTAGCTTCGTTTTGACAGATTAAACTTCCTTGAACAAAAAGAAAACCTATTAAGAAAGTATTTTTTATGATATTTACAACCTTATTTTTCATAGTATAAATTTCAATGTTTGTTAGTTTTTGTTTAGAAGTATTATTTTCTCCAAATATATAAAAAATAGCTTAACAATCAGTGAAGTGGGAGTTTTTAAAACAAAAAAACCTCAGATTGCTCTGAGGTTTCTAGTAGCGGGGGCCCGACTCGAACGGACGACCTTCGGGTTATGAGCCCGATGAGCTACCAACTGCTCTACCCCGCGATATATCTTTAAATAAAGTTGTCTCGCTTTCCCAAAATGGAGTGCAAATTTACGATTTTTTAATCGATTACAAAGCATTATTTTAAAAACTTTCCGAAAAGTGGCTTTTCATTAACAAATTTTAAATTTTAAGTCGCATAAAAAATTGTACTTTTGATTTTTTTCAACAAAAACCTGAAATAAATAGATGCTAACGCTCATCAATAAAGAAATTAGAAGTTTTTTAGGCTCATTGGTCGGATACATCGTTATTGTTGTATTTCTTACTACTATTGGTCTCTTTATGTGGGTTTTCCCTGGCGACTATAATGTGTTGGATAATGGCTTTTCTAGCATTGGTTCGCTTTTTTATATTGGTCCCTGGGTGTTTATGTTTCTAATTCCTGCCATTACCATGCGCTTGTTTTCTGAAGAAAGCAGAACAGGAACCATAGAATTGTTGTTAACCAAACCTATTACCGATTTTCAGATAGTGTTAGCCAAATATATAGCCGGTTTTTCATTGGTGTTTTTTTCACTTTTACCCACCTTAGTTTATTTTTATTCTGTTTACCAGTTGGGGAGTCCTCCCGGAAATATTGATACAGGAGGAACTTGGGGTTCTTATTTTGGCTTGTTGTTTTTAGGAAGCGTATTTGTTGCCATAGGCTTATTTGCCAGTGCCATCACGAACAATCAAATCATATCTTTTTTAATAGCGGTGTTTTTATGCTTCTTTTGCTATGCAGGTTTCGATGCTATTAGTGCGTTAGAGCTTTTCGGATCTATTGATGCATTTATAATCAAATTGGGAATTAACGAACATTACCGCTCAATGAGTAGAGGGGTAATTGATTCCAGAGATGTAATTTACTTTTTAAGTGTTATCTTTTTGTTTTTATTATTAACGAAAACCGTATTGGCAAGCAGAAAATGGTAAAAAACAACGCAAATAGAAATAGAGATTTATCTTCGTTAGCAATAGGAATTTTGCTGATTGTCTTAATCAACTTCTCAGCATCGTTGCTTTTTGAGCGTTTCGACCTTACCTCAGAAAAAAGATATTCACTTTCTAATGCTTCTAAAGAATTAGTAAAAAACTTAGATGACATTGTTTATGTAAAAGTTTACTTAGAAGGAGATTTCCCTGCTTCCTACAAAAAAATGCGTGATGAAACGCGTGAGATGTTGGATGAGTTTAGGGCATATTCTAACGATAATTTAGATTACGAATTTATCAATCCTGCCGAAAGTGGTGACGAAAAAATTACCAAAGAAATTTATCAGCAGCTTTTTAAACAAGGACTACAACCTACAGATTTAAATGAAAAAACTACTGATGGCTTTTCTAATAAACTGATTTGGCCTGGAGCTATCTTTTTCTATAAAGGAAAAGAAATTCCTGTGCAATTGCTAAAAAGTAAATTAGGCAGCAATCCGGTTAACATGATAAACAGTTCTATTGAAGGATTGGAGTATGAAATTGCTAATGCTATTTATAATCTTACCACAGAGTTAAAACCTAAAATTGCTTTTATTGACGGGCATGGAGAGTTGAATAAATATGAAGTAGCTTCTTTATCCACTTCCTTAGCAGAATTTTATAGCATAGACAGAATTAAGATAAACGGAGAGCTTTATAGTCTTACCGAAAGAACCATGAAAGATTCTACTCAGGAGTTTGTTGTTCATCCAAAGTATGACGCTATTATTATTGCCAAACCAACACAGAAATTCTCTGAAAAAGATAAATTTATTATCGACCAATACATTATGTATGGCGGAAAAGTAGTTTGGATGATAGATCCTGTTTTTGCTAGTATGGATAGCCTTAGAACTTCGGATGTAACCATGGCTATTCCTCAAGATTTAAATTTAGACGACCAATTATTTACGTACGGTGTTAGGGTAAATGCTAACCTTATTCAGGATTTGCAATCGGCACCCATACCAATTGTTACGGGTATGGTGGGAAATCAGCCTAAAACAGAACTTTTTCCTTGGTATTTCTTCCCACTATTAACTCCTGCCAACAGTCATCCAATAGTAAATAACCTTAATGCTGTTAAGGGAGAATTTACCAGTACCATTGATACGATTAACAAAGCAGGAATTACTAAAATCGGACTTTTAAAATCATCTCAATATACCAAAATATCTAGTGCTCCAACAAGGGTAAGTTTATCGTTTTTAAGGTTTGAACCCGATCAAAATCAATTTAATAAAGGACATCAAGTTGCAGCAGCATTGCTCGAAGGTAGTTTTGAATCTGTATTTAAAAACAGAGTGCCACCACAAATTTTGGAAGCCAACGAAATTGCTTTTAGAGAAAAAAGTAAGCCCAACAAAATGATAGTTATTGCCGATGGCGATATTGCTAGAAATGCAGTAAATCCAAGTACCAATGAATACATGCCTTTGGGGTTAGATAGATATACCAAACAACAATATGGCAATGCAGATTTTATGCTTAATGTAATGAATTATATGTGTAACGATAATGGGTTGATGAGTGTAAGAACAAAGAAATTTAAAATAAGACTTTTAGACCATACCGTTATTAAAGAAGAAAAAGTTACTTGGCAAATTTTCAATACTGTTTTACCAGTAGGAATAATGTTGCTGTTTGGTGTTGCTCACTTTTTTTATAGAAAGAGAAAATACACGAAATAGAGACTGTTTATTATGTCCGAATAAAATTTACAATTATGAAAAATAACAACAAAATAATTATTCTGGTTTTATTACTTGCTGTAGCTGTAGCTGCTTACTTGTATTTTAATCAAGGAGGTACCACTTATAATGTTGAAGGAGCCAAAATGGATTTTGCGGTTGAAGATACCAGTTCCATCACTAAAATTTTTATTGTAGATAATCAAGGGAAGCATGTTACCTTAGTGAAAGGAGAAAATTCGTGGTTGGTAAACAATAAGTACGATGCCAGACCGGATAATATTAGGTTATTAATGAAAACATTTAGCAGAATAGCTGTAAAAGCTCCGGTTCCTAAATCTGCTCAAGATAATATTATAAAAAGTATTGCCACAAAAGGTACTAAAGTAGAAATTTACCAAGGCGGAGGACAACCATCTAAAGTTTATTATATGGGAAACTCTACTATGGATCAAACGGGGACTTATATGTTGTTGGAGACAGAAGGCGTAAAATCTTCTGTTCCTTTTATTATGCATATTCCGGGATTTAAAGGGTTTTTATATTCTCGTTTTTTTACTGATAGTCAACAATGGAGAGATGCTGCTATTTTTAAATACCAACCTCAAGATATTCAAAAATTAGAAGTTACTTATTACGAAACGCCTGAGCAATCTTTTAACATCATCAAAAAAGATACTTCTTTTATAATGACAGATAAAAACGACCAAGAAGTAAAAGCTCCTGCTAATAGAATTTTGGAATATTTAGAACGATACGAAAAAATTTACTACGAAATGGTTGATACTGAATCTAAACCAGAACTAATTGATTCTGTGCTTAATTCCCAACCTTTTATAAGAATTGCGGTTACTGATGTTGATGGAGAAATTAATGAAGTAGTAGCTTACCACATGCCTAATTTCAGACAAACATTAGACCCTGTTAGTGGAGAACCTTTTGAATTTGATGTAGATAGAATGTATGCCAACATTAACAAAGAATTGTTTGTTTACATCCAATTTGCTACTTTTGATGAAATTACCGTTAAAAAAGACGACTTTTTAATTAAAAATTAAAGCAGTCTGTTTTTATAAATTCATTATTAGCAGCTCATGTCAACTCCTGTTTCGGTTGTGATTATTACTTACAATGAAGAAAGAAACATAGCTCGTTGTATCCAATCTGTTTTACCCATTGCTGATGAAATTATTGTAGTAGACTCTTTTTCTACTGATAATACCGAAAAAATTTGTTCGGAATATAAAGTAACGTTTATTCAACATCCGTTTGAAGGACATATTGAGCAAAAAAACTACGCACTTGCTCAAGCCAATTTTGATTATGTACTCTCGCTTGATGCTGATGAAGCACTTTCTGATAAGCTATTAGAAGAAGTGAAGCAGATTAAAGCCAACTGCACAAAAGATGCTTACAGCTTTAATAGGTTGACTAATTTTTGTGGCAAGTGGATAAAACATTGCGGTTGGTATCCCGATAAAAAAACACGCCTTTGGAACAAAAACAAAGGAAAATGGGGAGGCGTTAATCCGCACGATAAAGTAATAATGCAACCTCAAACAACTACGCAGCATATAAATGCAGACATTTTACATTACTCTTTTAATAGTATCGATGAGCATTTAAAACAAATAGCCTACTTTACAGATATCAGCTCAAAAGCAGCTTTCGAGAAAGGCATAAAAAGCAGTGATTTCAAAATAGTTTATAAAACGGTATTCAAATTTTTTAGAGATTATATTCTAAAATTAGGAATATTAGATGGTAAGTACGGCTACATTATTTGCAAAAACTCTGCTTACGCTAAATATTTGAAATACAGTAAACTTAAAAACTTACAAACAAGCAAAAAATAACTTGAATTCGCAACCGGAAAATATCTGTTTTTTTAATACGACCACTTTTTGGGGCGGAGGAGAAAAATGGCATTATGAAGCTGCTGTTATGGCAAGCGAACAAGGTATTCCAACATTTTTTGTATCCTCGCCACACAGTGTATTAAATGAAAAATTAGCCTCAACAAAGGTGATACAATTTCCTATTCGCAATAGCAAGTTGGGGTTTTTATCGGTGGCTAAAATAAAAAAACTCACCCAATTTTTTAAAGATAATAAAATTACTACGGTAGTTTTTAATAGTCCTGTTGATTTAAAAACAGGCGGATTAGCGGCTTATATGGCTAAAGTACCAACAGTTGTTTACCGCAGAGGTATTGCTGTTGAGGTAAAAAAGAAAACTCTTACTACTTGGTTATTTAAAAAAGTAATCACCCATTTTATTTTTAATTCTGCTGCTACAAAAGCCTTAATGGTTAAGAATTTTGAGGACATTATCAACACTAAAAAATCGGCTATAATTTATAATGCCATTGATTTTTCGGCTTTTACCATAACAGAAAAAACCAACTCCTCTCCAACAATAATTATTGGCAATGCCGGCAGGTTGGTTCTTCAAAAAGCACAACATTACTTGGTGGATATCGCTGGAATTTTAAAAGCTAAAAACATCCCTTTTGAAATACACATTGCAGGAGATGGACCAAGATATGATGAGTTAAAAGCGTTAATTGAAGCTAATCAGTTAGAAAACGAGGTTAAATTATTGGGTTTTGTAAAAGACATGAATGAATTTATGAATACGCTGGACATTTTTGTCTCTACAGCCAAATGGGAAGGTTTTGGTTTTGTACTTGCTGAAGCCATGGCACATAAACTACCCTGTATTGCTTTTGATATCAGTAGTAATCCGGAGCTTATTCATAACAACATAACTGGTTTTTTAGTACCGGCTTTTGATGTAAAAGTTTTTGCTCGCCAAATAGAAAAACTCATTAACGATAAAACCTTACGCCACGAAATGGGCGACAAAGCCTACCAATTTGCTATCAATAATTTTGATAAAAAATTTCAGTTTAACACCTTTTTGGAGTTTGTGAATGGGTGAAGGTTAGGGGTAAGGAGAAGGCTTTATCGAATTTGACGTTTCGCGGCTAGGCGAAGGCTTGCTTTTTCGCAAGCTTGCGCTTAGCCGCTGTTAGTAACATTTTTTTTGAGCCAATTCCTTTTTTCCTGTTAAATCTGAATACCGGCTTTATCAGACTTTTCGATTAAGTAATTTACAAATGCGCTAGATGCAATTAGCATATATTTCGCGTCCGTTAGGTCGCAGTTGGATTCCTCGCTCATAGAATGTCTGATTCCACCTTCATCACTGGTGTAACCATATATCTTTTTAAATCCTTGCTCTAGTGATGGATGCAATTTTATTTTACCCTTGATCTTATCAAGGGCACTACCAAGACTGTCTTTTGAACCATTCGAAATTTTCTTTGCTATCGATTCGACAGCAGAGATTGATTCTTTAATTGAATTTCTATAATCTGGATTAGAGCGACTAGACATCTTCAGAAGAGCTGTTTCCAAGTGCTCCTGGACACCCCGGAGATTCTGGTCTTTAGCGGTTTGAATAGCCTTGTCAATTTCGTTTATTTCATATTCATTTGTTATAGGAGCTATCATGCCATCAATAAACCTGTAGGCGGACAATTCACGTTCTAAAGTAATATTACATGTATTTATAAATTCACCTTCATCAGTGTAACACTCAATACTTGCGATGTATTCAATAAAATCATAAACCTCAAACCAATGCCATGCAAAAAACCATTCTCTTATTTTTGAACGTGTACTCTTGTAATAATCATTCATGGTATCGAGAGGATATTTGAAGAAATTTATCCAAAGATCTCTGAAGAAATCATCATAACGACTTGAACTAATGAAATCAGAATTGACTTGTTCTAAATAGTGCATTTGAAAAGCATTCCATAAGCCATTTCTAAGATCTTCATCTATTGATTCCAGCTGAATCGTTTCTTTGGCAGTTCGTATTCCTTGTCTTTCTGAGAATTTCATGTATAGTTTATTGTCTTTTACTAACTTATATATATCCTCAGTTTCTATTTAAATAGTTGAGTATATCTAATTGTATTTTGTTGTATATACTCAACTATTAGTTGAGGTTTATTTCTCCAAATGTATAAAAAATAGTTTAAAAATCATCAAAAACTCATTTTTACCCTTTGCGGTAACATTTTTTTGTACAAATAAATGTATTCTATCACACTTTTACAAAGGAATAAATGTGTTTCAACACACTTTTTTGAAGGAAAATTAATAACGAATTAGCATACTCATTCTTCAACGTCATTCCTGAAATTTTTGAGGCACGAAAAAATTGTCAGGAATCTCTTTCATTTGCAATAATAAAGATTCCTGTTTCCGTTGCACTTCACAGGAATGACGTACAGAAAGAGCAATTCTAATTTTTTATTTAATTCATAATCAACAATTTATCATTTAACAGGAAACATTTTTCTCATTTTTCGTTTCCTATGTTAAAATTGTTTCTAATTTTGTCCGCATTATGAGTAAAACAGAAAAACATATTGAACTATTGGTTAATTGTGCCCAACTTTTTATGAAGTATGGCATTAAGAGTTTAACCATGAACGACATTGCCACCCATTTAGGAATTTCTAAAAAAACACTTTACCTGTATGTAACAGATAAAAAAGATTTGGTAACTCAAACCGTGCAAATACAAATAGAAAATGAAGAGTGTATTTTAGAAGAAACCATTAGTCATGATGGAAATGCTATTGATGGGTTGCTTAGAATTAACCAAAAAGTAAGTGAAAAGCTACACAACATTCAACCGGGAGTAATGTTCGATTTGCAAAAGTTTTATCCCGAAGCTTGGAAAATATTTCAAAATCATAAATGTAATTATATTCCAACCATTGTTGAAGCCAACATTGAAAAAGGAATAAAAGAAGGCTTGTATAGAGAAAACGCAAACCCTAAAATTATTTCCAAATTTTATATTACCATGGTAGATAAAATGTTTGATATAGAACTTTTTCCTCCTTTGGAGTTTAATTACAAAAAATTATACCTAGAAATGACTCATTACCACATTAGAGGTATTGCCAGCAGAAAAGGAATAGAATATTTAAAAGAAAAATTAGCACAAACCAATCAAGAATTTTAAAATTTATGAATCACTATAAAATAAGTTTAACTATTGGGTTGTTGGGAATCTTATTTTCCGCAACTGCTCAAGAATCAAAAAGTTTCTCGTTAAAAGAAGCCCAAGATTATGCTATTGAGCATAATTACCAAAACCAAAATGCCATAAAAGACATTGAAATTGCCAAAAAGAAAGTTTGGGAAACTACTGCCATAGGGTTACCTCAGGTAAATGCCGAAGGTCAAATTCAACGTTTTATTGATATTCCTACACAAGTAGCACCAGCAAATGCTTTTAATCCGATGGCTCCCGAAGGCGAATTAGCCACTTTTCAGTTTGGATTAAATTACAATAATTCTGTTGGTATTACTGCTTCTCAATTAATTTTTGATGGCTCTTATATTGTTGGCTTGCAAGCTGCAAAAACCTATAAAGAGTTGTCTATTAATAGTCAGGTAAAAACTGAAATTGAATTGAAAGATGCTGTTGCTCAAGCATATTACACAGTGTTAGCTACTCAAAAAAATGTGATGGTGTTATCACAATCTTTAGCAACTTCTGAAAAAATGTTGGAGGAAACAAAAGCCTTATACAAAGAAGGATTGACTGAAGAACAAAATGTAGATCAGTTAGAACTGAATGTAAATGCCTTAAAAACTTCTTATGAAATTGCTGAAGGACAAAGAGATTTTGCTATAAAATTACTTAACCTTCAGTTGGGCTTAGAGATTAATACACAGTTGGTTTTAACCGATGAGTTTGATAGTATGATAGCTACCAATCAAAATAGTGCGTTGGACAAAGAGTTTAAAATTGAAAATCATATTGATTATGAATTAATTGTAACCAACATGAAGCTTTCGCAATTGAACTTGAGAAAAGAAAAATATACGTTCTTGCCAACCGTATCAGCATTTTTTAGCCACCAACAACAAAATTTTGGTAATAAATTAGATGTTTTTAGTAGCGATGCAAGGTGGTTTCCGGCAACTATTGTAGGGGTAAATTTAAAACTGCCTATTTTAACCAGTGGAGCAAGATTATCTAAGGTTTCTCAAGCAAAAATTGAGTTGGAAAAAATGGAAAATTCTGCTAAAGAAATAGAACAAAACTTAAAATACCAATCTGAATTAGCCGAATCTAATTTTGATACAGCTAAAGAAACTTTTGATAACCAAAAAGATAACTTGGCATTAGCTCAAAAAATTTATGATAAAACAGTAAAAAAATATGAAGCAGGAATTGCATCGAGTTTAGAATTAACTCAAGCCCAAAATCAAATGCTTAGTGCAGAAGGAAATTATGTAAAGGCAGTGTTAGATTTGCTTAACGCTCGTTCTGCTTTAGAAAAATCTTATGGTCAAAAATAAAATAAACACCTTCCTCCTCTTTTTTTAAGAGAGAAAGAAGTGAGTAAAATAAAATCAATTAACCTAACATATCAATCAATAAAATACTTATAAAAAATGAAAAAAATATTAATCATCATCAGCGTTGCAGCAACTTTAATTTCTTGTGGAGGAAAAGAAAAAACTGTTGACGAAATTGTTGCAGGAAATAACCTTGAAGAAATAAATGCTAAGAAAAACGAGTTGACAGCTAAGCAAAATGCTATTTTAGATGAGATAGAAAAATTAGACATTGCTATTGCTAATTTAGATTCTTCGTTGTCAATTCCAGTAATTACAACTATTGAAGCTAAAGCAACTAGTTTTAAGCATTATGTTCAAATTCAAGGAAATGTTCAAACCAAAGAAAACATTGTTATTTACCCTGAATATGCAGGTGTTTTAACCAAAGTATTCGTAAAGGAAGGTCAGTTTGTAAATAAAGGTGAAGTATTGGCCAAAATAGATGATGGCGGTTTAAACCAACAATTATCTCAAATGGAAACACAGTTGGCGTTAGCAAAAACAACTTTTGAGCGTCAGGAAAGATTATGGAAAGATAAAATTGGTTCAGAAATACAGTTTTTACAAGCTAAAGCGAATTATGAGGCACAGCAAAAAGCAGTAAACCAAATGAAAGAGCAGTTAGCAAAAACCACTATTACAGCTCCTTTTAGCGGTGTAATTGATGATGTAATGTCGGAACAAGGTCAAGTAGTTTCTCCGGGAATGAACCAACTGTTTAGAATTATTAATCTAAACGACATGTTTATTGAAGCAGAAATCCCTGAAAACTACATCACCAATATTAGAACAGGCTCTCAGGTAAACGTTTATTTCCCCGTGTTAAATGATACAGTTACTTCAACTATCAGACAAGTAAGTAATTACATTAACCCTAACAACAGAACGTTTAAAATTGAGATAGCAATAACCAATGAAAACAAAATGGTTAAACCTAACATGACAGCATTGTTGAGCATTAATAATTATGTAAACGATAGTGCTTTGGTATTGCCTCAAGCTATTATTTCTGAAAATGCTGAAGGCGAAAAATATGTTTACGCAGTGAAGAAAGGAAAGAAAAACAGAAATTATGCAGAAAAGAGAGTAGTTAAAATAGGAAAAACACAAAATGGTGTTGCTGAAATTACTGAAGGAATTGCTAACGGAGATATAATTATTGAGGAAGGGGCGAGAATAGTTAAAGAAGAGGAGCAGGTTTTAATTAAAAAAATGTAATTAGAAGAAAAAAATAAAAGTAAGTTCAAACTGATATTAGGATTTTTAAAGCGGCAGAGCCGCAAAATATTTGTAGAAAAATAAACATCATACCAAATTTAGGTGCATAGCACCGAAATATTTTATTATGGCAAACACTTACACTCAACTTTACATCCATTTGGTATTTGCAGTTAAAAACAGGGATGCACTTATAAAAAAAGAATGGAAAACTGATCTTGAAAAGTACATTACAGGAATTATACAAAACCATAAGCATAAATTATTGGCCATTGGAACAATGCCAGATCATATCCATATTTTTATTGGTTATAATGTAAATCAATTGATTCCTGATTTAGTGGAAAATATAAAAACTTCCAGCAATGAGTGGATTAAAACAAAAAAATTGACAAAATTCAAGTTTGAATGGCAAAAAGGATATGGAGCTTTTTCACATTCTCGTTCCCAATTAAACACTGTTGTTAAGTACATATTATCACAAGAGCAACACCATAAGAAACAATCCTTTAGATTAGAATATTTGGAGATGCTACGTAAAAATGACATAGAATTCAAAGAAGAATATGTCTTTGATTTTATTGATGATAGAACTAGTTGATAATAATTGAAATATTTCGGTGCTACGCACCTTATTACATTACGATTATGAAATCTACAAATATTTTGCGGCTCTGCCGCTACTCACAAATAAAACTATAAAAATGGCTAAAAAGAAAAAACTAAAAGAATTTGCAATATCATCTTGGGCGATAGACAATAAGATGACTATTTACCTCATGATATTTTTAATATTAATTACGGGGATATCTGCTTATTACTCGATGCCTCGAGAAAGCTTTCCGGAAGTTAAAGAAACTAAAATTTACATCAGTTCAGTTTTCCCTGGAAATACCTCTGAGGATATGGAAAAACTTATTACCGATCCTCTTGAAGAAGAATTGCAGAATTTGAGTGGTGTTACAAAAATTACTTCCACTTCTCAAGAAGATTATTCTATCATTATTGTTGAGTTTGAAGAGAGTTTTAGCATTCCTGAAGCGAAATCTAAAGTTAAAGATAAAGTTGACTTAAAAAAAGCAGGAGCAGATTGGCCAACTTTTAATGGAGCTAAAGTCGAACCTAATGTGTTTGATTTAAATATTGCTGAAGAATTTGCGATTATCAACGTTAATATCTCAGGAGATTATCCGGTTCAAAAACTGAAGGAATATGCTGAATATTTAGAGAAGAAAATAGAGTTATTACCTGAAATTAAACAAGTAGATATTCGTGGAGCTCAAGAAAAAGAAATTGAAGTAGCTGTTGATGTATATAAAATGACGGCTTCAAAAGTGAGCTTTGATGATATTATCAATACCATTGCTGGAGGAAATACAACTGTTTCTGCGGGTAATTTGGTAATGAATGAGCAAAGAAGAACCATTAGAGTTATTGGAGAAATTGAAGACGCAGCAGAGTTAGGCAACTTTGTGGTTAAGAATGAAAATGGACCAATTTACCTTAGAGATGTTGCTTCAATTGCTTTTCAGGAAAAAGAAAGAACAACCTATGCCAGAGAGTTTTCTAAACCTGTGGTAATGCTTGATGTTAAGAAGCTTTCAGGTAAAAACATGGTAGAAGCTGTTGAGAAAATTAAAGTTATTTTGGAAGAGGCTAAAAGTGATTATTTACCTAAAGATTTAAGTGTTACTACTTCAAACGATCAATCTACAAAAACCATTAACCAAGTTGATGAGTTGGTAAACAATATCATTTTCGGAATATTGTTGGTGGTTGGTGTGTTAATGTTCTTTTTAGGATTTAGAAATGCATTGTTTGTTGGTTTTGCCATTCCTATGTCTATGTTTTTATCGTTTACCTTACTTAATATAATGGGCTATACCATGAATACCATGGTGCTTTTTGCCTTGGTTATGGGATTAGGGATGTTGGTAGATAATGGAATCGTGGTGGTAGAAAATGTGTTGCGATTAATGCAAAAAGAAAACATGAGTAGAATAGCTGCCGCCAAACAAGGTATTGGTGAAATTGCTACGCCTATTATTATTTCAACATTAACTTCAGTAGCAGCCTTTGTTCCACTAGGTTTTTGGCCTGGAATTATGGGTAATTTCATGAAAATATTCCCTATTACCCTTTCCATAGTGCTTGGTTCTTCTCTATTTGTCGCCATATTTATCAACTCTATGCTTACTGCAGATTTTATGAAAACGGAAGAGAAAGAAATGAGTAAGAAGTTCTTAATAAAATTAAGTGCTATTTTATTCTTTTTTGGAGTGCTTAGTTTAATTATTGGTGGAGGGTTTAGAGGTATGGGAACCTTATTGGTTTTTGCCTCCATCATACTTTGGGTGTATAAATACTTGTTAGTTAAAGCCGCAGATTATTTTCAGGAAACTATTTTGGTTATTCTTGAAACAAAATATCAGCAATTTTTATCTTTTGCTTTAAGCGGTAAAAAACCTTATGTATTCCTTTTCGGAACATTTGGATTGTTAATTCTTTCATTTATTGTATTTGCTATTGCACAACCAAAAGTGGAATTTTTCCCTGATAATGAACCCAACCAAGTATTTGTTTATTTAGAATATCCCGAAGGAACAGCCATTGAAAAAACCAATAAACTAACCAAAGAAATTGAAGCTAAAGTTTATAAAGTAGTAGATAATTACAAAGATGAAACAGGCTACAACTATATGGTAGAATCTGCTGTTTCGCAGGTGGGCGAAGGTGCTGGAAACCCCGAAACTGATGGTGGTTCTAATGCAGAAATGCCTCATAAAGGAAAGGTTACGCTTTCGCTTAGAGAATCTAAGCTTAGAAGAGGTAAAAACAGTAAAGATTTTATGGAAGAAGTGAGAGAAGCTGTTGGTACTTATCCGGGAGTAAATATTTCTGTAGAAAAAGAAGCTGCAGGACCTCCTGCTGGATATCCTATTAATATTGAAATTAGAGGAAAAGACTACAATGACCTTATTCTTACCGCTAAAGATTTAAGGGATGCCATTAATAAATTGAATATCCCAGGTATTGAAGGATTAAAAATAGACGTAAATAAAAGTAAACCCGTAACCGAAATAACTGTTGATAGAAAAAAAGCAGGAGAATTAGGCGTTTCTGTCGGACAAGTTGGTAACCAATTGCGAAGATCACTTTATGGTGAAAAAGCTAGTGTTTATAAAACAGGTGGCGAAGAATATGATGTTGCTGTTAGGTTTGATGAAGCTTATAAACACAACACCAATGCTTTGTATAACCAACGAATTGTGTTTAGAGACCCATCAAACGGACAAATTAAGGATATTCCGGTTTCTACGTTAATTACCACCCACAATACATCTTCTTATACTGCTATTAAGCATAGAGATTTAAATCGTGTGGTTACTCTTTATTCTTCTGTTAAAACAGGATATAATGCTACGGAAATTGTGCAAACCATAAAAACTAGGTTGTCTAATTTTAAAACTCCTAAAAACACTACCATAGATTTTACAGGGCAAATGGAAGAACAAGAAAAAAACATGGCATTTTTAACAACGGCTTTGTTTTCAGGATTGGGATTAATTATCTTTTTGTTGGTACTACAGTTTAATTCATTTTCAAAACCATTAATTGTGTTAATGACCATCTTCCTGAGTTTTATTGGAGTACTTTTTGGCTTGGTTATTTTTAATATGACTTTCGTAATTATGATGACCATGGTGGGAATTATTTCTCTTGCCGGAATTGTGGTAAACAACGGAGTGGTACTGCTCGATTATACCGAGCTTTTGGTAGAAAGAAAGAAAAAAGAGTTGGGATTAGTTAAAAAAGATAAATTAGCCTTGCCAGAATTATTAAATGTTATTGTAGAAGGCGGAACCGCTCGTTTACGTCCGGTATTGCTAACAGCCATTACTACCGTTTTCGGGTTAATTCCCTTAGCAATAGGATTAAACATAGACTTTTTCACTTTAGTTACGGAGTTTGATGCTAAAATTTATGTTGGTGGAGACAACGTAATTTTCTGGGGACCACTAGCATGGACAGTAATTTTTGGGTTAACTTTTGCCACTTTTTTAACGTTAGTTATTGTTCCTGTAACTTATTTTATTGTAGAGAAGTTTAAAATACGTGTACATAGGTGGAGGGCGTAAGATAATTTTTTAACTAAAAATCAAAAAGTTATGAGTCAACAAAAAATAGTATCTCAGCAACAAAAAGAGGAATTATTAAAAACCTTACAAACGCGTTTTGAAAAAAACGTAAATCGCCATAAAAACATTGAATGGGAGAAAGTACAAGAAAAATTGGAGGCTAATCCTGAAAAACTATGGTCGCTAAATGAAATGGAAGAAACCGAAGGAGAACCAGATGTAATAAAATACGATAACACTACAGACGAATATGTTTTTTATGATTGCTCCGCAGAAAGCCCTAAAGGTCGTAGGAGTGTTTGTTACGACCCTGAAGCATTGGCATCTAGAAAACAACATAAACCTAAACATAGTGCTATTGGCATGGCAGCAGAAATGGGTATTGAATTATTAACCGAAGAGCAATATCATGAATTGCAACAATTAGGAAAATTCGATACGAAAACATCTAGCTGGATAGCAACACCTGACGATATTAGAGCACTCGGAGGAGCTATTTTTGGCGATTGGCGTTATGGAAGAACATTCATTTATCACAACGGAGCAGAATCTTATTATGGAGCAAGAGGATTTCGTGGTTTGTTAAGGGTTTAGTTTTTTATTTATACACAACAACTTGGCATGTACATTATAGTTAATTTTGTATCTATATTTTCTTACCATATAATGCAAAAATTAGCTCAACATATACTTTTTACTTTACTCCTAACAGTTTATTGTTTTTCGGTTAGCTGGTATGGACAAAGTGCGAGTTACGAAAAAGTAAGCTATGAAATTACCGATGCTAATAAAGCTGATTTAAATGTTGCTCATTTTAAGGTTGATTTTTATACTAATCCTGCTTCTCAGAATTCTACTATAAACACAAGCTCTTTAGCGTCTTTTTATAAAGAAGTCTATTCGGAAGATGAATTTGCTGAGCTAACTAATAATCAACTTCAAAACAATAGATATTATAGTTATCTTAGGTTTTCTTATTCTTTTGTTACACTATTTAGTGTAGCCGATATCATCTTTCCTTTTCATTGTTTTTGGTAAACATCCATTTTTTGTTGCAATGCAACTAATTTAATTTCAGCATATTGATATTTTTCAATGTGCAATTATTCAATATTTAAATTTAAAAAAAATGGATTTAGGAGTCGCTTTAGTAGGAGCTTTAGTTATTGTTGCCTGCTTATTGCCTTTTATTATAATGTATAAAACAAAAAAATACAAAGAAGAACAATTATTAGAAGAATTAAAAAACACAGCTAGTGAAAAAGGATTTTTGCTTACCAACTACGAAGTTAGCGGAGATTTAGCTGTAGGAATAGATGAAACTAATAATGTTTTTGGTTTTTGTAAAAATGTTAGAGATAACAAATCGCAAGAATTTATTCGATTAAATGACGTAAAAAAATGTAGTTTAATCAACCTCAAAAATTCAAATGGTAGTCAGTCTATTATTGATAAACTAGCGTTGTCTTTTGAATTTAAAACTAAAACCAACCCAAGTATTTCTGTTGTGTTTTACAATTCAGAACAACAATTACAGTTGAGTAAAGAGCTGCAATTAATTGAAAAATGGTATGCTATCATTAATCAAAAAATTAAAGCGTAATTAGTTAAGTATTTTTATTTTGAGAAGCGGACTGTTCTATACAGTTCGCTTTTTTTATTTTTGTCTGTAATTTTTAGAGATGCTCAAGCGTCCTACATGTAAGTATCAGGACAATCAGTATTTTAGCAGAAAAAAAATAATTTTTATAAATAGTTTGAATATTTAAACAAATATGCGTTACTTTGCCATCCTTAAAAATTAAAGCCAAAAGAAATGTCTAGAGTTTGTCAAATAACAGGAAAAAGTGTGATTACAGGTAATAATGTTTCTCACTCTAAAAGAAGAACTAAAAGAAAATTTTTACCGAATTTATTCGTTAAGAAATTTTATTTAGAAGAAGAAGATTTGTGGATATCTTTAAAAGTATCTGCTGCAGGTCTAAGAACCATTGATAAAATTGGTATTAGAGCAGCTCTTATAAAAGCACAACAAAAAGGAATTATTTAATTTTATAAAAAATCCTTTATTGATATTAAAAACGTTGTTACTTTAGTAGCAACGTTTTTTTTTGCTAAAATTTAGGCTCAATTGTTGAATATTTTTCGTTCCATTTTAAATACACTGTTAACTATGAAAATACTTCCTTTTCTCTTTATTCTGATTTCGCTCAACGTACTTGTTGCCCAAGAAATTCCCAATAATATTGATTTACCCAAACAGCAAGAAGAACAATACGCTTATGATGAAGATTTGCTTCCGGCTGAATTTTTTGCTAAAAATCGTCAGGCACTTAGAAAGCAAATGCCTAATAATTCCGTTGCAATATTCTTTGCCAACCCTGTAAGAAACCGTGCTAATGATGTAGATTTTGAATACCATCAAGACCCTAATTTTTATTACTTAACAGGCTTAAGAGAGCCTCATGCAGTGCTTATTATATTTAAAGAAGAACAAACTTTTGGCAATGAAATAACCACCGATGAGATTATTTTTCTTCAAAAAAGAGATAAATCTAATGAAGTATGGACAGGCAAAAGGTTAGGCGTAAAAGGAGCAACCGAATTTCTCAAAATAAGAACCGCTTACCAAGGTTCAGATTTTTCAAGCTTTGAAGCCGAATTTGAAACATTCGAACATATTTTGGCTTTTCCCTTACCACAAGATGTAAGAAATACTAAGGAAACAGATGATTTAGCTTCTCTTATTCAGCAGTTTGAAATGAAAACTAAAACAGCAAGCGACAAAATTGATAACATGAAGTTAGTTACTATACTGGCTTCGTTAAGACAAATAAAATCTGAAGAGGAAATTGCTTTGTTGCGTAAAGCCATTGATATTACTTGCGATGCTCAAATTGAACTGATGAAAAACCTAAAACCCGGTATGAAAGAATATCAGTCGGAAGCGATAATTGAATATTTTTTTAAGAAAAATGGAGCCGAACATCCCGGATTTCCTTCTATTTTGGGAAGTGGCGAAAACTCTTGTGTGTTGCATTATACTACCAACCGAAAAATGTTAGGAGAAAATGATTTATTGGTAAGCGATGTTGGGGCCGAATACAGAGGATATACGGCCGATGTTACTCGAACTATTCCTGCCAAGGGAAAGTTCTCTGAAGAACAAAAAATTATTTACAATACGGTTTTAGCAGCTCAAGAAGCAGCTATCAAAGCCTGTGTAAAAGGCAATAAGTTTTGGGATCCACACAATATTGCTACAGAAATAATTGCTACAAAATTGGTTGAATTAGGCATTATCGAAAAAAAGTACCAAGTAAGAAAATACTTTATGCACGGTACTTCGCATTATTTAGGGTTAGATGTGCACGATGCTGGTTTGTACGGACCACTTACCCCTGGAAATGTAATTACTGTTGAGCCGGGGATTTATATTCCTGAAGGCTCGGATTGCGACCCAAAATGGTGGAACATTGGTGTTAGAATTGAAGATGATATTTTAATTACCGATGGTGAACCGGAAAATCTTTCAGCAAAAGCTCCTCGAAAAATTGAAGAAATTGAAGCGTTAATGCAACAAAAAAGCACATTTGAATAATCCCTGTTTTTAATGCCGACTTGTGCAATAATCTGTAAATTTGTCCTAAAATAATTTTCCAAAAAATTGTCTGTAGTTAGCGATATAAAACACCCTATAAAACACGAACTCGAAGAGTTTGAACCAAGGTTTAGGGCGTTTATGAAAAGTCGTGTTTCGCTCCTCGACAGAATAATGAACTACATCATAAAAAGAAAAGGCAAGCAAATGCGTCCGATGTTTGTTTTTCTTTCTGCAAAAGTTTTTGGAGAAACAACAGAATCCACCTACAGAGCAGCTTCTATGATAGAGTTGTTGCATACAGCAACCTTAGTGCACGATGATGTGGTAGATGATGCCGATAAAAGAAGAGGCTTTTTCTCCATTAACGCCCTTTGGAAAAACAAAATAGCCGTTTTGGTGGGCGATTATTTACTTTCTAAAGGATTATTGTTAGCAGTAGAGTACGATGAATTTGAACTCTTGCGTATCATGTCCAACTCTGTAAGAGAGATGAGTGAAGGCGAATTATTACAAATAGAAAAAGCCAGAAAGCTAGACATTACCGAAGAGGTGTATTACGAAATTATCCGACAAAAAACAGCTACACTAATTGCTTCTTGCTGTGCTTCGGGAGCTAATTCTGTTGGTGCCAACAAAGAAAATATTGAAAAAATGCGTCTGTTTGGTGAATATACCGGCATTGCTTTTCAGATTAAAGATGATTTGTTTGATTATGGAGGAAGTTCCGAGGAAATTGGTAAACCAACGGGAATAGATATTAAAGAAAAGAAAATGACACTTCCGCTTATTTATACCTTGGGAGTGGCTTCAGAAAAAGATAAAAAGTTTATTATTTCTACGGTTAAGCACAACAATACCAATCGTAAAAAAGTAAAAGAAGTAATTGATTTGGTAATACAGTATGGTGGAATAACCTACACTCAAAAAGCCATGCACGATTATAAAAACAAAGCTTTAACCATTTTAAATGAGTTGGAGCAAAATGAAGCAGTGGATGGTTTAAGAAAATTAGTTACTTACGTTACCGAACGTAATAAATAACGCAACTTTTCTGCATGCTTTTTTGCTGAATTTTTCAAATCACTTTTTGGTTCTCCGGGAACATAAACTTCTCCAAAAGAGATTACTTCAGCAAAATAATTCATTTTACAATAGTCAGCCAACCCTTGAAATGGAAAAAATATTTTTTCTAGCGTTTCAGCAGGATAAATGTCTTCATTACTACCAATAGTACAAGAAACTACTATTTTTTTGCCTTCTAATTGGTAATTTCCTTTACCAAAAGCAAAACCATAGGTAAACACTTCATCTATCCACAATTTAAGAATAGGCGGAACGCTATACCAATACAAAGGGTATTGAAAAACGATGGTATCAGCTTCTACCAGTTTTTTTTGCTCTTCAGCCACATTTATGTTGTAGTTGGGATAAAGAGCTGTTAAATCTCGTATTTCGAGCTTATTTTCAGTAGCCAATTCTTCCGCAATCAGTTTATTTCTAATGGACTTTTGTAAGTGCGGATGTGCTAGTATGAGTAAGGTTTTTGTCATATTTTTATATTTAGAGTTTGTCCATAAGTCCGATTTATTCGTTATTCTCGACCTCGAACATTCTGACTCAAACTCTCGACTTTATGGACAGGCACTATTTAACCGTAAAGACGCAAAATTATTAATTTCTAATTGAATACTCCTAAGTACTATCTTTTTGTCAATAATTCAACTAATTCTTCATTAATATAATAATTTGCTGTGCCTAATTTATGTTTTCGTAGCATTTTATCGTCCGCTAATTTGTTTAAATAATTTGCAGCGGTCAATCTCGATACGCCTAAATCATTTACAACAAATTCTATCTTGGTATAAGGATGTTTGAATAAATTATTAAGCAAATCTTGACTATAAAATTTATAATTGTTTCGTAGTTTATGTTTATAATCAAGCATTAATTCCTTTATCTTGAAAATCAGTTCAATTGTTTCTTTTGCTGTTTCTTCAACACCTTTTAGCATGAACAAAATCCAATCTTCCCATAAATTATCTTCTCTAACTTTTTGTAAAAATCGGTAATAATCAGCTTTATGCTTGATTATATACTTACTTAAGTATAATATGGGTAATGTTTGTTGTTTTTCTAAAATCAGATAAAGGATATTTATAATTCTGCCAGTCCTTCCATTCCCATCATAAAATGGATGAATACTCTCAAACTGAAAATGTATAATTGCCATTTTAATTAATGGGTCACAATCTTGCATTTCGGGGTCATTTATATATTGTTCAAGGTTTGCCATTAATCGCAGAATTTCCTCATAATTTTGAGGAGGCGTGTAGATTGTTTCACCAGTAGCAGCATTTTTTAATGCAGTACCCGGTAACTTTCTAAATCCAGCTTTATTATCTTCCAAAATTTCTTGAATTTGTAAAATACTTTTATTGGTCAGTAAGCCTGTTGTGGTGATTAGTTCAAATCCTTTCTTTAATGCTGAAATATAATTTTGCACTTCTTTAGCTTGAAGCGACTTAAAAGCATCGAAATTCAATCCCGATTTATATAAGTCATCGTGTGTTGTTATAATATTTTCAATTGCAGAACTATCTTTTGCTTCTTGTAATCCAAGTGTATTTATCAAGATATTTTGATTGGGTATGGTAGAAGCAATACCTTTTAATTCAGCTAATGCAGCGTGTGCGGCAGGTAAAGCTTTTAAAACTTTTTTAGTTTCTAAGTCCATATTTAATGGAAGTGTTGTTAAACTCCAAGTTGTCATGTGTAAAGAATTATTAAAAATCTATACAAAGATAGGCTCTTTTGTAAAGAAAACAAACAAATCTTTACATTTAAAACTTAGTCTGTATAGAAAATGCTGAATTATATTTAACCGCAAATATTTAATTCAACCACAGAGTACATAGCGATTTTGTTATAGTTAATCTTAAAATACAAAAATAAGTATAAAAATAGCGGTATTTTTTAATTGAATAGAGCAGCAGTAGCATTGATACAGCAGTTTTATTTGTTTGAATTAATATTTTATAGTTACTTTTGGTTTATTAATGAGTTTATTATGAAAAAAATTACCAATTTATTATTGTTTTTGTTGTGTGCAAATGTTGTTGTTGGGCAGTTTGGAGGTGAAAATGATGTTTCTAAATCTACTGCGGATCCATACTCTTATCCTTGCGATTTAGATGGTGATGGTGATATTGATATTATAAATAGTTCTAGAAATAAAATAGCTTGGTATGAAAACTTAGGCGGAGGTAATTTTTCAAGTCAGAAAATAATTAATTCATTTTGGGGACAACCACATGCCGCGGATATTAATAATGATGGTAATATTGATATTTTGCTTAATACTGAAAATGATGAGATATTATGGTTTGAGAATTTAGGTAATGCTTATGCTTTTGGACAAGTTAATGTTATAGCTTACTCTTTAGGCGAACTAACATCGCTAGATACAGGTGATATTGATAATGATGGAGATATAGATATATTTTGTGCAAATCATACTAATAATTCTGTTTCATGGTATGAAAATCTAGGAAATGGAGTTTTTGGAGTAGAGCAAATAATAACTACTAATGCATTGGGTGCAAATTCTGTTCACGCTGCTGATTTAGATGGTGATGGAGATATTGATGTAATTTCTGCATCTAACATTGACGGAAAATTTGCTTGGTATGAGAATCTTGGCGGAGGAGTTTTTAGTAATCAAATTGTTCTTTGGACATCTTCTTTATCTTCAAGTAAATATGTTACCACAGCTGATTTTAATTTAGATGGATATCTAGATATTGCTGGGTGGGTAAGTGGAAGCTCTGGTGGAGTTACAATTATGATGAATAATGGAAACTCAACTTTTTCGGGAGGTTCAATTAGTTCTACTTCACCTATTTCTCCTATTACTTTAGGCACAGGAGATATTGATAATGACGGAGATTTAGACTTACTTGTAGGGAGGGTAACAAAAATAACTAGTTATGAAAATTTAGGGAATGGATTTTTTGGCTCGCAAAATGACATAGATTTATTAGCTAATTCAGTGTATACTAATTCTATATTTGGTGTAGATTTTGACAATGATGGATATGATGATGTTTTAAGATCATCTAGATATGATGATAAAGTTGGTTGGTACAAAAATATTGGGACTGGATACAGTCCTTATATAGCAATTTCTATAACAGTTAATGATATTAAAGAAATTTTTGTAGCAGATATGGACAATGATGGAGACAATGATATAATAGCAGCATCTTTAAAGGATAATAAAATTTCATTATATGAAAATATACAATATGGAATTATGAAAGATCAAGTAATTATTTCAGATTCTAGTTATGGAGCATTTGCAATTCATGCAAAAGATTTAGATAATGATGGAGATTTAGATATTTTAGTTGCTTTGAATAGTACATTAGTAGATAAAGAGGTTGTTTGGTTTGAGAATTATGGAAGCAATAGTTTTAGTAATCAAAAAATTGTTATTGATTCGTTAATAAATGTGAAAGATATTTATCCAGCTGATATGGATGGTGATGGAGATAATGATGTTATTATACTACATCAACTTAACATAGGTGGTAATTATTATGTTAGTTGGGTAGAAAATTTAGGGGGTGGCATATTTAATTCTATTCATAACTTTGTTAGTTTAGTTGATGCTGATAAGCTGGATGCTGTAGATATTGATGGAGATGGGATTTTAAATGCTGTTTGGAGTGATATAAGTCTTTTTACAGTTGACCTTGATAATGATTCTGACATTGACTTACTAAATATAAAGGAATTTAGTTTCTCGGATAATCTTTCTATCTTCCAAAATGATGGTGGTGGCAATTGGAGTAATCCTATCCCTTCTATTAATTTTAATAAAATTTATTCTTTGTATGCAAATGATATTGATGGAGATGGGTTAAATGATATAATTGTTGGATTAGATACTATGCAAAATACTAATTATAAACCAATTACATGGATTAAAAATTTAGGAAATAATACATTTGGAAATAAAACTCATATTAACAAACTTAGTCCCTATGCGTCAATAAGCATCTTTGCTGTAGATATGGATGGTGATGGAGACAATGATATTATTCAAGCTTCTTTCCTAGAAGACAAAATATCTTGGTATGAAAATTTTCACTTCAGTCCACACCAATTAAGGGGAAATCTCTATTATGATGCTAATCAAAATAAAATAAAAGATACAAATGAAATAGGATTGTCATTCATACAAATGCAGTTGCAACCTACAGAACAATCTTGTTATACCTCAACTACAGGGGAATATATATTTGCACCAGATACAGGGGCTTATGTGGTTAATTATATTCCAAATACCTTATGGAATTTAACTACTGATTCCGTTAGCTATAACAGAACTTTAATAGGAGCATCACCATTAGTAGATAGTTTAGATTTTGGTTTTTTTCCTGACACCATTTTTACTTCAATACAAACAGATTTTACGGGTGGTTTTCCAAGGTGTAACGACACAATTAATTATTGGGTTGATGTACATAATCAAGGAACTACTTTACCAAGTGGAGTAATTCATGTTCAATTAGATGATTCAGTTGCTTTTGTTTCAGCAGCTTTTACACCAGATTCTATTGTTGGTCAAAATATTTATTGGAGTTATGATAGTTTGTTCTTTTATTCTCACTTAAATATAAACCTGCAAGTAACAATGCCCCCATTTACTAATATGGGAGATACACTTACCTCTTATTTGACAGTTTATGAATTAGATGGATTTGGTAATGTTATTTACACAAATACAGATTCATTAAATCAGGTTTCAGTATGTGCTTATGACCCTAATGACAAATCAGTTTTACCAAAAGGCATAGGTATTGAAGGGTTTATTCTTAATGATGAACCTTTTTTAGAATATTTAATTCGTTTTCAAAATACAGGAAATGATACTGCTATTACTGTAATGGTAAGAGATCAATTGGACTCTAATTTAGATTGGAATTCCATGCAAATTATTTCACACAGCCACAATATGCAAGCATGGGTAGAACAAGATGGAGAAGCTGTCTTTAAGTTTGAAAATATAATGTTACCTGATAGTGGTGTTGATTTTATTGCAAGTCATGGATATGTTAAATTTAGAATTAACTTAAAGCCAAATATTATTTCAGGAACTCAAATTTTTAATAAATCTAATATTTACTTTGATAGTAACCCTCCTGTAATTACTAATGTAGTTTTAAATACTGTCTATGATTGTGAAAACGCATTAGTGAATATTGTTAACTCACCTACTTGTTTTGGTGAAAATTTGATTGCTAGTTCTCCAGAAGGAATTATTATAAATTATTTTTGGGAAATAGATTCTTTTTATACAGACTCATCAGCTATATTAAGTTGGCAAGCTGATACTGTTGGTGTATTTGACTTAAAATTAACAATAAATAATCCATTTTGTTCAAAAGATACAACAGTAAGTGTAACTATATATCCATCGATTCCTATAACAAATACAAACCAATCAATTTGTCAAGGAGATAGTATTCAAATAGGTGGTGTATTTCAAACTTCAGCAGGAACTTATTACGATAGTTTACAAACGATTAATGGTTGTGATAGCGTACTATCTATAACTCTCTCTGTAAACCCAATTTATTTATCAAATACTAACGATACAATCTGTCAAGGAGATAGTGTTCTCATTTATGGCAATTATGAAAATACAGCAGGAGTTTACTACGATACATTACAGACTATTTTAGGTTGTGATAGTGTTCTTGCTGCAACATTGTTTCTAAACGCTAATTTTAATACAAGTCAAAATCAAGAGATTTGCCAAGGAGATAGTATTATATTAGGAGGTTCATACCAAACAATAGGAGGAGTTTATTACGATAGCCTACAAACAATTAACGGTTGCGATAGTGTATTATCAACAACATTAACAGTAAACCCTCTACCAAATGTTACACTAGCCAATTTTAACCCTGATACAATATGCAGTAACAGTAATGCAGTTACGTTACCAAACGGTTCACCATCAGGTGGTGTATATTCAGGCACAGGAGTTAATGGTGGTACTTTTGATCCTAACACAGCAGGAATTGGAACTCATAGTATAATTTATACTTATACAGACACTAATTCATGTATCAACAGCGACTCTACTTTTATTACCGTAGAGCAATGTGTTGGTATGGATGATTTGGCAAATGATTTGGGCATTTTAATCTACCCCAACCCCAATACAGGTTTGTTTACTATTGAAAAATCTAGTGAGTTAGATAAAGAAGTTAGGGTAAGTTTATTAGATGCTTCTTCAAGAGTTATTATTGATAAGCTAATTCCTAAAGGACAACAAAAAATAGAAATGGACATTACTTCGTATAGCAAAGGAATTTATTATTTACAAATGACAGTTGGAGATAAGGTGTATGTAAAACAGATATTGAAGAATTAACCCAAGTGTCATTCCGAGTGCTGTGTAACGAAATCGAGGAATCTTGTAATTTATGAATGATTTGTTCAAATAAACAAAAGATTCTTCACTTCATTTTACACGAAAACAAGTTTTTTGTAAAATATTGTTCAGAATGACAATGGTAAATAGATTCGTAACTCCTAAGTATTTTTAAGTACTCCTTTACTCTCTAAATCATCCACTCGTTTCTCCACCGCCTCATCTTTTTCTAAAACTGGAGCATGACGTGGTTTTATTCGAGCATCAATAATTAAAGGTCCATCGCAGCCCCAATGCTTGTTGTTGATAAATTCGTTTACTCCGTAAATATCATCTGCTGGATTACTTCTGGTAAAAGTTACCCATAAAAAATTGTTCAGGTTTGCCGCAACAAAATCAGCATCATCTACTAACAAAATCAGCATGATACCTTCGGTGTTCAATGTTTGAAGTTGGAGGTTTAAAGTGTCAAGTTCTTTTTTAGCGTTTTCATAAGTTGTAAAAGCATCCCCATTCATGGCAATTACTCCAGACATTACTAGTTTACCATTATCAATTGGACAATTATCAATTAGTTTACGTTTAACTTCACCAACTGCTGCGATCACTACTTTAGAACCGCTATTAATCGCATTTCCGCTGTAATCGAGTGTATCTATAGTGGTGTTGGTCTGAAAATGCACATCTCTTTTCCAATCTACTCTTTCCAAAAAGTGGATAAAATATTGTTCAATATTATTACACGAAATTGTAGGATTGTCTTCTTTGTTAGTAATGAATACATATTTTGCTAAAGAAAGTTGTCCAAACCCTAAAATATGGTTGGCAATGGTTAAAAGTTCTTGTGGTTGTTTTAATGTGGTGTAAGGCGTATATCGTTCGCTTCCTACAGCCAACAGTAAGGGATGAACTCCTGCTGCATCAACAGCATTTACTTCGTGCAAACCCGGAATTTCTTCAGGAATGGCACTTCCGCTTAGCTCATGAATTAACGCTCCAAATTGTGAATCCTCTTGTGGCGGACGACCAACAACGGTAAAAGGCCAAATAGCATTTTTTTTATGATACACTTTATGGACTTTCATCACAGGAAAATCGTGGGTTAGACTGTAGTATCCTAAATGGTCGCCAAATGGACCTTCGGGTTTGGTTGCATTAGGGTAAATTTCTCCGGTAATTACAAAATCAGTATCCGTACTTAAACAATAACCTTCTTGATAAGTGTATCTAAATCTTCTACCTGACAATGCTCCAGCAAAGGTTAATTCAGATAATCCTTCTGGCAAAGGCATTACAGCTGCTAAGGTATGAGCAGGATTTCCTCCAATAAAAATACTGACTTTTAATGGTTTCCCTAATCGGTTGGCTTTTGCCTGATGTACCCCAATTCCTCTGTGAATTTGATAATGTAACCCAATTTCTTTATTTAATTCGTAATCATTGCCATTCAATTGCACACGGTACATCCCTAAATTGCTGTTCATTACTCCTGGCTTTTCAATGTCTTCGGAATACACTTGCGGTAAAGTAATAAAAGCTCCCCCATCATTTTTCCAACATTTAATTAGAGGTAATTTATCTATGGTAGTTTCTAAAAAGGTATGACCGCTTACTTTTTTGGGCAAAGAATTTAATGCAAACCACCCCAAAGACAAATGTTTAAATGGCGATTTTATGGCTTTTATCGGGTTATTTTTTAATTCGATCAGTTGTTGTACTTTATCAAAGGTAGATCGAAAAATAAATTTGCTGCGTTCCATTGTTCCAAACAAGTTAGATACTGCCTGAAACTCACATCCTTTAATATTTTCAAACAAAATTGCTGGTCCGCCTTTCTCAAATACACGCAAATGAATAGCCGCCATTTCCAACTCACCACTTACTTCTTCCTTAATGCGGATTAAGTGTCCGTGCTGTTCTAAGTCTTTTATTAAATCGGCTGTGCTTTTGTAAATCATAACTCCCCAAAATTAAGATTTAAGGGGATATGTTTTGAGGGAAATGTTATTAAAGAAGCATAGAAATTAAAAATACTCTTCTCTTAAGAAATCTTCAAAAGGCGTTAGGTTGGCCATTGCTTGAAGTTGTAGGTAAGTTTTATGAAAATCTTTTTCTGTTTGTTGCTTATTTAGTTCTTTAACCCTGTATCTGTCGTAGTTTTTTAGAGCTAAGTGTTGCTGTGGAGTTAACTCTTTATCGTTAAACTCCATTTCTTTTAGGTCGTTTATGCTAACAATGCCACTAAGTGTATTTTTATCTTTTGATGGCTGGTTATTTTTTGGAAACATAAGCAGTTTTATGCAAAAATATTAAAATTAATTAAAGAAGTTGTTTAAAGCCACCTCTATAAATTAAAAAACGTTTCTTTTTTTACACTACTTCGTTATTTTCTCTAACCATAACCTACGGCTATGCTTCTCAAAAATGCCTCGTATTGCAAAAAAACAATTCATTTTCATTATTATATTTTGACTTTAAACGACTTCAAATGATATACTATCAGCATCTTGAATAGCTGGAAATTTTTCACGATAATGCTTCATCTCATCATAATTTAAGGTAATGGTTTCTATATTTTCTTGATGAGATTGAGTGTTACTTAGTTTTTCTCCTTTTGGATGAATAATAGCCGAACCCCCCGAATAAGCAATGTTGTTAGCATCTTCACCAACTCTATTTACCCCAACAACATAACACTGATTTTCTATGGCTCGAGCTTCTAATAATTTTTCCCAATGTGAAACTCTAGGTTTAGGCCAGTTGGCAACATAAATTAAACAATCGAAAACCGGCTCATTCGTTTTTTTATCGAAATGAATGTTTCTACTCCACGCAGGAAACCTCAAATCGTAGCATATCATCGGACAAATTTTCCAACCTTTAAATTCAACTATTAACCTTGTTTTGCCGGGAGAAAAGTAATTGTTTTCTCCTGCCATTCGGAATAAATGGCGTTTGTCGTAATGCTTAATTTCTCCATCAGGGGAAACCCATAACAAACGGTTATAATAATTACCATTTTCTTGAATAATTAAACTACCTGTTAGTGCTATTTGATGTTGTTTGGCTTGATCTTGCATCCAACGCACTGTTTCTCCATCCATGTTTTCCGCAAGTTGCTCTGAATGCATGGTAAATCCAGTAGTAAACATTTCCGGAAGTACTACAACATCGGCTTGTTGCTTTTTAGCTTCAGCAATTTTTTGGGTAAACATGGCTAAATTTTGGGATCTATTTTCCCAAAACAAAGGTGTTTGTATAATGCTTATGTTGAGGTTATTCATCTTTCTTCCACATAAAATAAATCGTCAAATGGCGAATTTATTGGTGCTCCCAAATTTACGGGTGTTGACCAAGAATTTGTTTTATCATCCCAAGAACTTTTAAACACATCATATCCTCCCATACTACCGTGAGCTGTAGAACTAAAATAAATTGTTTTGCCATCGGTACTTAGAAACGGGTAATCTTCATCTCCTAAAGTATTAATAGCTTCTCCTATATTTACGGGAGTTGTCCAAGTATTATCAGGTAATTTTTTCATTAAATAAATATCTTTTCCGTTTTCTTTATTATCGCCATAACTTGCAAAATAAATCATGGTTTTGTTTTCATTAAGGTACATAGTAGGCTTAAACCCTTCTTTTTTATCAGTATCCGAAAGCATGTCATCTGGAGCTAACAATAGTTTTGCGTTAGTTTTAACTGAACCGTAAATAGTGTGGAAATTATCCGTTTTTACACTTTTCTTTTCAAGTACCTCAACAGGTTTGGGGTTGTTTACTATATTTTTTCCAAACTTGCTTAATACAATTTCATTATCAATATCTTTTTCTGCTAACTCGTTTTCTGGAGCTAACGATTTGTATTTTTCATAGGCAACAACAGCTCTTTCAAATCGGTAGGCTAAGTGGTTGGTTTTTCCTAACATATAAAACACATCGTAAGGAATGGCTTTATTTGTTGCAGCAAGTTCTAAATAGTTTAAAATCTTCTCATACTCTTTCGAAATATAAAAAAGACTTTTGCCGTACATATAGGCTTGTTTTTCTGTTAAATCAATTAGTGGAGCTACTTTCTCGAAAGCCTGAGCTGCTTTTAAATATTGTTTATTGGTGTAAAATTGTTGAGCATCTTTTATCAGTTGCTTTTGTTCTGTCGAAAGCACTTTTATTTTATTGTCAGATTTATGCTGATGTTGGGATTGGTCACTTTCCGGCATATCAAAATCTTTTTTAGTTAGTTGGTAAGTAGGTGCGTTTTCTGCTTCTTCTTGAGTGAAAAAATTATCTACATTTAGTATTTCAAATCTACCTTCTTTTTTTAAGCGGATATTTTGCCTCAATGGAAACGACTCGTTTTGAAAAGGAATAGTTACAAAAGCTGTATGTTCTCTATAATCAAAGTTGGTAGTAATGTTAAATTCATATTTTACTCCTGGAATTAAAGCCATTAGGTAATTTCCGTTGTTACTATTGGTATTGTAAATTCCCGCTATTTCTTGATTATTGGTGTTGTAAACGGTAATGGTCGCTTCAAAATCAGGAATAGAATCTTGTGTCATAAAATGACCTTTAATAATAGTAAGGGTTAAAGGCGGTTTGGGCATTTTTATTTTATACAAATCATGATTTTCAGCAACATTTCTTCTGTTAGAAATAAAATAAGCTTCTTCGCCATTTTCAGCAGGGACAAACATAAAATCATCGTAAGGAGAATTGATAGGGTAGCCCATATTAACAGGCTTTCCCCAAGGCTCGGTAATTTCGTTTCGGGTAGATTTAAAAATATCTAAACCTCCCATAGTATTATGTCCTTCAGAAGCAAAATAAAGTGTTTTTCCATCGGGAGTTACATAAGTATAACCTTCGTTATATGGGGTGTTAATATGTTCTCCTAAAGTTTTAGGGATGCTCCATTTATCTCCACCAATTAAAAAGTTTACAAATAAATCTTTGCCATTACTTTCTGTTAAGCCATAACTTGTTTGAATCATTTCATTTTGAACTGTTTTAAACATCCAAAGTTGTTCTTTCTTTTTTTCGTCAATAGGCGAAATGAAAAAAGCTGTCTTTTCCAACAAATTATCTTTATTAATTTCTTCAGGAAAAACTTTATTTAGTTTGGAAATGTTGGTAGTTGTTTTGGAAATAATTTCCATATCGTACTGTTCTTGTACTATAATTTTCCCATTATTACAAAACGTTAATAACCTCTCTATATTAAGTGTTTGAAGTTCTTTTGAAGTGGCTTTTTCTTTAAACTTTATAAATTCAATTTCTGCTCTGGCAAAATCTGCCCAAGAGTGATAAATTACTCCCAAATAATAATGAACATCGTAAGGAATGTTATTGCCATTTAATGCTCGTTGCAGAAAAGGAAGTGCTTTAAGTTTATTATGTTCTAAATGAAAAGTACTAACTCCCATTTTATAATTAATTAAAGCATCGTTTAAATCATAAGCCAATAACTCACGATAAAGTTGTTCGGCTGTTTTGTAATCTTTCTTTTGGAACGCTTTTTCAGCCAATTCGGGTTTTTTATTTTCCAGCTCAGCTTGTTTTTTAAGGGCTTCATCAATGTTTTCAAACTGTAATTCTTTAATTTCTCTTCTACCTGGTTCTTCCGCATCAAAAACTGCTGATTCATAAAGTTCTATGCGTTCTTTTTTATCAAGATTTTCATCATAAACAGTAAGTAAAAATAGCGTGGGTTCTTTTTCTTCTACTATCCAAGTATTTAAACTATGTTTGATAGGTTCTTCATCTATTTCTAAAGTAATTTTTTGTTTGGAAATATCATCAATAATATTGGTGCTGGCATAGGCAGGAATTTCAACTGTTTTTTTTATTGGAGCATAACCATAAGAGTTAATTACAAATTCGTATTTCACGTTTGGAATAAGAATTACCAAATAATTTCCGGTTGTAGGATTGGTTTTATAAACACCAACTAGTTCATCTGTAGAGATATTATAAACAGAAATTTCTGCTTTTCTCATATGAGGATAACCTTTTATTTCAAAATTTCCTTTAATAATTGTTGATGAAATGCCACTTTGATTGGTACGAGCTTTATACATACTAAAAGAACCATCATCAGCATCTCGGTTAGAGATGAAATAATAAATTTGCTGATTGCTTTTAGTAGTATCTGTTGGAGCAACAATAGCAGCGCTGACATTGACTGTTACTCCAAGGTAAAAAGTAATGAATAAACTTATTTTAAAAACTAATTGCATTTCCGAATTTTAGAACCCGAAAAGTAATAATAATTAGATAGTTATAAAAAGCTTACGCTTAAGAGTTTTAAACAATTTTGTTCATTATTTCAGCAGCTTTTTCAAGGGTGTTTTCACTTTTAGCAAAACAAAAACGTAAGATTTTTTCATCTACATGTTGGTTATAAAAAACGGAGATAGGAATCGCTGCCAATTTATGCTCCATAGTAAGCTTTACGGCAAAGTCGGTATCTTTTTCATCCGAAATATTTTTATAGCTTAATAACTGAAAATAAGTTCCTTTTGAAGGTATGATTTCAAATTTAGAATTTCGTATTACAGAAGTAAAGAAATCTCTTTTTTGTTGATAAAAAGCACTTAAGGATAAGTAATTACTTTCATTTTTAAGGTATTCTGCCAAAGCATACTGAGTAGGAGTATTTACCGAGAAAACAACATATTGATGTACTTTTCTAAATTCGCTCATTAACGCTTCCGGAGCAATGCAGTAACCCATTTTCCAACCGGTATTATGAAAAGTTTTTCCGAAAGAAGAAACAATAAAAGAACGTTCTGCCAACTTTGGGAACATAGATGCACTGTAGTGCTTATTCTCATCAAAAATAATGTGTTCATAGACTTCATCACTCAATACTATGATATCGGTATTGGCAATAAGTTTTTCTAAGGCTAAAAAATCATCTTTAGAAAATACTGTTGCTGTTGGGTTGTGAGGCGTATTAATAATAATCATTTTTGTTTTAGGATTGATTAATTTCCTAACATGTGTCCAATCTATTTTATAGTCGGGAGCACGCATTTGAACAATTACCGATTTTCCTCCATTGAGTTCTATGGCTGGTTCATAACAATCGTAAGCAGGGGTGAAAATAATTACTTCATCATCTTCATGAATAACAGCAGTAATAGCGGTGTAAATGGCTTGTGTTGCTCCAGCTGTTACGGTAATTTCTGTTTCCGGATGATAAATAGTTCCATAAAGCTGTTCTGTTTTAGTAGCAATTTGCTCTCTTAATTCCATTAAACCTGCCATAGGAGCATATTGGTTATGACCATTTTTCATGGCTGTTCTTACTAAATCGTGTAACACTTCATCGCTACCAAAATCAGGGAAACCTTGAGATAAATTGATAGCATTATGCTCTTGAGCTAACCTGCTCATTATAGTAAAAATAGTAGTGCCAACCTTTGGCAATTTTGATTTTATAAGTCCTGGATATTCGGGCATAAATTCAGTTTTTTTATATAAGAAGTTGTTTAAAATCCCCTCTATAAATTAAAAAATGTTTCTTTTTTTACACTACTTCGTTATTTTCTCTAACCATAACCTACGGCTATGCTTCTCTAAAATGCCTCGTATTGCAAAAAAATAATTCATTTACATTATTATATTTTGACTTTAAACAACTTCTAATCGAAATTACGATTTTTGTTTTTTTCTAAAGTTATTATTCTTTTTGTGATGAAATGGTTTTTTAGCTGTTATCTTATATTCTGGTCCGGGTTCAAAACCTTCCGGGAGAGGTAGTTTTTTTACCTCTTTGTCAATTAGTTTTTCAATTTTGGAGAAATTGTAAACATCATCAGCATTAACAAAAGTAATGGCTAAACCAGTTCCATTGTCACCTCTAGCAGTTCGTCCAATTCTGTGTACATAATCTTCCGCATCCGAAGGAATATCGTAATTCAATACAATGTCAATTCCTTTAATATCTATACCTCTTGATAGGATATCTGTGGCAACTAAAATATGTACTTTTTTGTTTTTAAAATCCAGTAACACTTGTTCTCTTTCTTGTTGTGTTAAGTCAGAATGAATCGCTTTTGCAGGTAAATTTTCTTTTACCAACGTTTTGGTAATTTCCTTAACTGAAACTTTACGAGATGAAAAAATGATGATATGCTCATTCATTTTACCACTGAGCAAGTGCTTTATTAAATTAATTTTTTGATGGTTATGAACCAAATAAGCTACTTGCATAATGCCTTCGTTGGGTTTAGCTATAGCAATATTTAGGGTTACCGGATTTTTTAATAATTGATTGGATAATTGTCTGATTTTAGGTGGCATGGTAGCCGAAAAGAGTAAGTTCTGACGATTTTGAGGCAATTTTTTAGCAATGCCTGTAATGTCTTCATTAAAACCCATATCTAACATTCTGTCTGCTTCGTCCAAAATAAAATGTTTAATGCCCGAAGTATCAAAATAACCCATGTTGAGATGAGAGATAATTCTTCCGGGAGTACAAATTACGATGTCGGCACCGGTAATGAGGGCTTTTTTCTCAGCATCAAAAGTTTTTCCATCTCCACCACCATAAATAGCAATAGAAGTAGCATTGGTAAAGTAGCTAAATCCTTCAATTTGTTGGTCTATTTGCATTGCCAATTCTCTTGTGGGGACAATTACCAAGGTAGAAACTTTTCCTGAAGAGCCATTTTTAGCAATACTGTTTAATATTGGCAAAACAAAAGCGGCTGTTTTTCCTGTTCCTGTTTGGGCACAAGCAATCATGTCTTTGTTTTCCATAATGGCAGGAATGGCTTGTTGTTGAATAGGTGTTGGTTTGTCAAAGCCCATAGCATCAAGAGCTTGGCTAACGGAGTCTTCAAAATTAAAATCGGAAAATGTCATGTATTGTTATAAATTATTAATTACCAAAGGTAACCAATTTAATTGAGTACAAAAAAGGATTTTATCTACTCTGTTTGAGTAATAAAATTAACATTGTAATAAAGTAGGCATAATTTACTATAGATGTCTTGTAAAGTAGCTTTGCAGAAAAAACATGGAAATATTTTTATTCACTTTTGCTGCATTGTTCTCCGTTATTAATCCTTTAGGAACAGTACCCGTATTTGTTGGGTTAACACAAGATGAATCGTTAGCTGAAAGAGCCAGAACTTCGTTGCTAACATCAATTAATGTAGTGGTTATTTTACTCATTGCATTTTTTATAGGAAATTACATTTTAAAGTTTTTTAACATTAGCTTAAACTCGCTCCGAATTGCAGGAGGGTTAATTATAACTTCTTCTGGTTTTGCTTTGCTTACGGGTAGTTTTGTAAAACATAAAGGGTTAAAAAACAAACGAGTTCAAAAGGATTTAGATAAGAGAGAACGTTTTTCTCTTACCCCGTTAGCTATTCCTATGTTGGCGGGTCCGGGGTCTATTTCTTTATTGATATCCTACAGAGAACTACACGAAAGTATATTAAACATAACAGCCATTATTGCTGCTGTTTTTGCGGTAGGATTAGCTACTTATCTTATTTTAAGAAGTTCTTTTTTAATTGTAAAATTTATGGGGGCTTCGGGAATAAATGCCATATCAAGAATAATAGGTTTTATCGTAATTGCTATTGGAATAGAGTATATAAGTGTTGCTGTTGTTAGTATTGTTAGGGGATTGTTGGGGTAATCATTAAAATGAGATTTACTATAGAAAAGAAAAGTTTTTTTAATAATTAAATTAATATACTTTTGCCGCAAACTAAATAAATTACAAAAACATGAAATCTCTATTATTTATTACTGCTTTTTTTATCGGAATAACTTTTTCTAATGCTCAAAACCCTGTAAACTCACTGCATTTTGACGGTGTTAATGATTATGTTTCCGCACCTCTTCCTACCGTTTTTTCAAATATTAACACCAATAACATTACTATTGAAACATGGATAAAACCTCAAAGTAGTGTTTTTTCTAGAGTAGTTTTTGCTCAGTTAAATGCTTCTAACTTTATTTCTGTTTCTACTGGTGGTTCAAATCAAATTTATTTTTACATTAACAATACTGTTGGAGTAGCAACTAATGCGAGTTTACCACTAAATCAATGGACACATGTAGCTTGTACATGGAATGGTACAACTCAACAAACAGAAGTATATTTTAATGGAATGCTGCAAACAACTATAGCTGGAGGGTCTTCATCTACAGGAAACGATAATATTATGACTATTGGTAGCAGAACTAATGGAGCTCAATATTTTAATGGAGAATTAGATGAGTTAAGAATTTGGGATGTAAAACGTTCTGTTTGTGACATTAATAGTTCTATGAATTCTGAGTTTACTCAAGCTCAATCTAATTTAATAGCTTATTATAATTTCAATCAAGGAGTAGCAGGCGGTAATAATTCAGCGGTTACTTCTTTGCTAGATTTCACTACTAATCATAATGGAACATTAAATAATTTCATGCTTGGAGGAACAACTTCTAATTGGGTAAGTTCTGGAGCTGTTATTAATCAAGTAAATCAAAATAATGGGACTATCAACTCTATTGATACTCGAGTTGAATGTGGCTCGTTGTTATGGATTGACGGAAATACCTATAGTTCCAATAATAATACCGCTACACATACCTTAGTTGGAGGGAGTGTTAATGGATGTGATTCTATAGTAACATTAAACTTAACCATAAATAGTAATAATACTGGAACTGATATTATTAGTGCTTGTGATAGTTATACTTGGATTGACAATGTAACTTATACATCAAGTAATAATACAGCTACACATACTTTAACAGGAGCAAATGTTAATGGTTGCGACTCTGTAGTTACATTAAACTTAACTATAAATAATAGTTCTAATGGTACTGATATAGTTAGTGCTTGTGGTAGTTATACATGGATTGATAATGTAACTTATTCATCAAGTAACAATACCGCTACACATACCTTAGTTGGAGGGAGTGTTAATGGATGTGATTCTATAGTTACACTTAATTTAACTATTACAAATATTGATAATTCCGTAACCAATAACACACCTACTATAACAGCAAACCAAAGTGGAGCTACTTATAGATGGTTAGATTGTGATAATAGTAATGCAGTAATTAATGGAGAAACCTCTCAGAACTTTACAGCAACAGTAAGTGGAAACTATGCTGTAGAAATAACAGTAGGAAATTGTATTGACACATCTGCTTGCGAAAATATTATTGTTGTTGGAATTGATGAAGAATCAACAAACTTTAATGTTTCTATCTTTCCTAACCCAACAAATGGATTAATTACGATTAATTTTAATGATAGGTTAAATCAGGAAGCTAATTATACTATTACATCTATTGAAGGGAAGGTTGTTACTACTCAAACCAATATTGTAACAAATAATGTAGTTATAGACTTAAGCAATGAAAGTAAAGGAGTTTACTTCTTAAAAATTAATAATGGAAATAACAATACTGTTTATAAGCTAATTAGACAATAGTTTAACTGTTAAAGTAATTCTTAAAAAGAACCTTTCATAAGAAGGTTCTTTTTTTACCCCTTTAACAAATTGGTCAACATTACAAACTCTTCCACCGAAAGTTGCTCGGGACGTTTGTCTAAAATGGGGTGTTTTTTGGTTTCTTCGTTCAAAAAAACTTTTACCGAATTTCGCATGGTTTTTCTGCGTTGGTTAAAAGCCGTTTTTACCACTACTTTAAAGAAAATCTCATCACAATCTAGTTTTTCGGTACTGTTTCTTGTTAATCGGATGACAGCAGATTTTACTTTTGGTGGCGGATCAAAAACATGTTCATCTACCGTAAATAAATATTCAATATCGTAATAGGCTTGAAGTAAAACACTGGTAATACCATACGTTTTATTGCCAGGCTTGGAGGCAACTCTTTCGGCTACTTCTTTTTGAAACATACCAACCAACTCAGGTACTTGGTGACGATATTCGTACACTTTAAATAAAATTTGTGTGGAAATATTGTAAGGGAAATTGCCAATTACCGCAAAAGGTTTATTGTTTACAATTTCATTTAAATTGATTTTTAAAAAATCCCCATAAATAATATTGCCCTTCAACACAGGAAATTTTTCCACTAAAAAAGCAATAGATTCTCTATCAACATCTATAGGGAAAGTAGTGTAGTTTTTTTGTTGAATTAAAAATTGGGTTAATACGCCCATTCCCGGACCAATTTCTAAAACAGTATCGTATTTATCTGTCTGAACAAGACTGTTTACAATATCTTCAGCAATAGACAAATCTTTGAGAAAATGTTGTCCTAAGTGTTTTTTGGCTCTAACGGGTTGCAATAATTTTTAGTTTTGTAGGTTTATGTACTTTTGACAAAAGTAATCATATCTGTTACTATATGCGATTTTTTTATCTTTTCACGTTATTAATTACCCTCCAATCTGTTTTTGGATTTGATGTAAATCACTACGCTAAAAGCAGTGTTACCAGCATCAATACATTTAACAGAAGCACTATTCATAAAGATCAAATCCTTATTGAAATGCCTTTTGCCAAAGAAATTATTTTAAACAAAGAGCAAAAGAAACAACTTAAAGAAAGAGTTGTAATTAAAATTCAGCTGGTTTATACGCAATACAGAACTTCAGAAAAATTTAACCAAATTGAGTTGAACAAAAAACGCTTGTTGGAACTTAAAAAATTAGTCCCCGAAGTGTTTGATTTTCCAGTATGGGAATACGAACTTATTAGTCAAACCGATGGAAACTCCAGAGAAGAATGTAATAGAATGTTTCATGGTTTTGTGGTTACTTTTCGTCCTAATACTACTCCAGATTTTATTACCGAGGAAAGTGACTACATCAATACGCTATTGACTAATTTTTCTAAAAAAGATTCGCTGGAAAACGATACAACCCCAAAACCATTTTATATAGAAACCCGATGGGATAATGGGTATGTTTATGATACCATTTGGGGTGAAAAAATAGAAATAGATTTTTATCCTCCACCTCCTCCCAATCCCTATTTATCAAGTTTACATAAAGATTCTACGGTGTTAAATGCTTTTAAGCGGATAGCTAATGCACAAGATTTTATTATTGTAACCGATGCTACAGGAAGTATGATGCCATTTTATAGTCAGGTAATAATTTGGTTAAAAGAGCAAACCGCTAATGTAAATGCAAAAGGTTGTTTGTTTTTTAATGATGGAGATGCAAAAAGTTCAGACAAAAAACTGCCTTTAGAAACAGGAGGAATTTATGTTGCTAAAAGTTTGCAAAGTGAAGAAATTAATAAATCGCTCAACAAATGTACTGCTGGTGGCAGTGGAGGTGGAGAAGCTAAAGAAAATGATGTAGAAGCAATGTTGTTGGGATTAAAATATTTTTCTGAAGCTAAAAGCATTGTGCTTATTGCAGATAATTATGAAAAAATGAGAGATTATGAGTTTATTGATAAAATAACCGTTCCGGTGCAAGTATTTCTTTGTGGAGCAAAAAGTTTTGTCAATACTCAATATTTAGATTTGGCAAGAATTACCAAAGGCTCTGTTCATGTTGAGCATGAAGAAATCAACAATTTACATTTACTTCAAGAAAACGATATTATTACGATAAATAACAGAGATTACATGCTGAAAAATGGCGTGTTTAATTATTATTATGCAGAAAAAGAAGTCCTTTAAATCCTCTGTTTTAAAGCTTCATACATAATTACCGCAGCAGCTACAGAAACATTTAACGAAGCTATTTCATTCACCATAGGGATTTTAGCTTTAGCATCAGCAGCTTTTAGCAATTGGTTGGCAATTCCGGTTTCTTCATTGCCCATTATTATTGCTGATGGTCCTGTAAAATCAACATTATAAATGGTATCATTGGTTTTTTCGGTACATGCTACTACTTGTAATCCGCTTGCTTGTAAAAACAATACAGTATCTGTTAAGTTATCTACCTTACAAACAGGAATGTAATTTAAAGCTCCAGCTGAGGTTTTCATGGCATCAGCATTAATTTGTGCTGATTCTCTTTTAGGAATTACAATGGCATCAACGCCAACACAATGTGCCGTTCTAGCAATAGCACCTAAATTTCTTACATCAGTTATTCTATCAAGAATTAAGATTAAAGGTGTTTTTCCATTCTCAAAAAAAGTAGGCACTAATTGTTCTATATCACAAAATGGAATGGGCGAAATAAAAGCAATTACACCTTGATGATTGCCTTTTACGTGCTTATTTAGTTTAAAAATAGGTACATGAGAAAAAGGAACATTGTGTTGTTTAATAGCTTTACGCAACTCTGTTATTCCTGATCCTTTTATATCTTGTTGAATATAAAGCTTGTCTATTTCTTTTCCTGAAATAATTGCTTCAATAACAGGATGGATTCCAAAAATTAAATGTTCCTCTTTGTTCATGCGGTAAAATTAACTCATTTTTTGTTATGCATAACGATTATGCTTCAAACCTTAATTCCCATTACTAAAATATCGTCCACTTGAGGTTCTTCTTGTCTCCAGTTGAGTAATACATATTGTAAATAAGCTTCTTGTTCTTCCATTTCCATAGTTTGAGCAGCCAACAAAAGTTCTTTAAACTGTTTTCTGTTAAATTTTTTCTTTCGCTCGCCTCCAAACTGATCACAATAACCATCTGTAAAATAATAAAAAACATCATTTTGCTGCATAGATATGGTTTGAGTAACAAACTTTTTTTCCACATCAGCATAAAAACCTATTGGGTAGCGATTTGCTTCCAACTCAATTATACTTCCTTCTCTCACCAACAATAATGGACGAAAAGCTCCTGAATATGAAAAGGTTTGTTCTACAAAATCATACACACCAAGGGCTACATCCATTCCATCATTTGTTACTGCATTTGGCGAGTTTTTATTTAAAGCCAAAAACAATTCTTCATCTAACGCATATAAAATTTCCGCAGGATCTTCCAATCCTTTTTTAATGATTACTTCTTTTAAAATTCCATTGGCAATAAAACTCATTAACGCACCAGGAACTCCGTGTCCGGTACAATCTACTGCCACCACTATAGCCTTGTTTTCTTTTTGATAAAAAAAGTAATAATCTCCACTTACCACATCTTTTGGTTGGTACAAAACAAAAGCATCCTGAAAAGTGTTTTTTATTTTCTGTACATCAGGTAATATCGCTTCTTGAATTCTTCCGGCATATTGAATACTATCCAACATGTCTTTATTGTGTTGCAACAATGCAACATTTTTTTCAAGCAATTCCTGTTCTGCTTTTTTTCTGTCTGTAATGTTGTGTCCTATTCCAACCAATTTATTATCATTGCTTTTAGAAATATTCCACAGCACCCAACAATCTCCACCTGTTGCCGTTTTTAGCAAGCGTTCATAAGGAATCGTTTCTATTAAAGATTCTTGTTGAAGCTGTTTTAGTGCCAATGATTTAATGCTTAATCTTTCTTCAGCATCATCACGGGTTAAATTCCACCAGCCTTCTCCTAGTAGTTGTTCGGGTTCAAATCCTAAAATTCTTTTTGCTGATGGACTAACATATTCTACGCTTCCTGATTGATTTACTACAACTATTAAACTATTAAGTTGTTCTAATATAGTGTCTGTTATTAACGACATAACGAATATGATTTTTGGTCGAAAACTGACCTTGTAAATAAAAAAATAAAAATTGATTGTTGTTTTTTGCTCTAAAGCAAAGTGGTATTACCTATTAATTATCCAGGGATGGATGCTTGAAATAATAGGCATACAATGACACATTCGTCCCCAATAAGTTGGAGAAAAAACATAACTATTAACGATATTTAATTGTGTCTTCATAAGAATTTCAAGCGGCAAAACTAATATTATTTTGCTATATAACAAGTATTAAAATTATATTTTATATTGTTTTTTTGAAATTTAGAAATAATCTAATCTTTAACTTTCTATTTTATAAACGGTAAGCTTATTACCTTTGCCACTTTCAATTTGATAATATTATGATAAAAAAAATAGTACTCATATCGGGAGCGACAAGTGGTTTTGGTAAAGCTACTGCTGAACTTTTTGCAAAAAATAATTACAATTTAATACTAACAGGAAGAAGAGAAGACAGGCTTCAAAAGATAGCCAAAGATTTATCGGAGCAATATAATGTTGAGGTACTACCGCTTTGTTTTGATATTAGAGACCAAAAAGTGGTTGAAAAAGCCATATTATCTTTAGCTGAATCATGGAAAGATATTGATGTGTTGGTAAATAATGCAGGTTTGGCAAGTGGTTTTGGACCAATTCAAGATGGTGAGATTGATGATTGGGAAAAAATGATAGATACCAATGTGAAGGGGTTGCTATATCTATCTAAAGCCATTATGCCATTAATGATAATTAATAAATCCGGACATATCATTAACATTGGTTCAACAGCGGGGAAAGAAGCTTATTTAAACGGTAATGTTTATTGTGCTACCAAACATGCAGTTGACGCTATATCTAAAAGCATGCGTATAGATTTATTGCAGCATGGAATTAAAGTAACACAAATTTGTCCGGGAGCTGCCGAAACAGAATTTTCAGAGGTTCGTTTCCATGGAGATAAAGAAAAAGCCAAAAATGTTTACAAAGGCTATCAACCTATGACAGCCGAAGATATTGCTTCATTAATTTATTTTGCAGCTACCCTTCCTCCACATCTTTGTATAAATGATTTAGTGGTTACTTCGTTGGCTCAGGCGAATAGTTTTTATTTTGATAGAAAATAACTAAATTAAAATATAGTAACTTTGCTATTTTAAATCTTATATTAAAATATGAAAACACTTATTACCACCTTTATTTTAGTAATTTCTACAACACTTTTTAGTCAAAACTGGACAGGAAATGTTGATGCTGATTGGAATAATTCGGCAAATTGGTCCAGTTGGCCATTAAATGGAGCAAGTATTGTTATTGATCCAATAAATTATACCGGTAATGCTGCCCTTCCAACAATTGGAATAAATTCTGTATTTACTCCAAATGATATTACCATACAAAATGGTGGACAACTTACTGTTCAGGCAAATTTAACCACTACTCAAGACGTAGAAATTTTAGATGCTAACTCTAGTATGATTATTCAGTCGGGGGTAGTAAATGTTGGTCCGGGAAACAGTGGCAGGTTAATAGTTGATTTAAGTGCTGCAACAACAATTTCCGGTGGGACATTAAATGTTGACCAAAGATTTATTGCCGGAGACAACACTACTATTAATATTAGTGGAGGAAATATAAATGTAGGACAACGTTTTATTATTGAATTGGGAGCTCAGTGTAATGTTACAGGCGGTACAATAAACATTACTGAAACTCTTGCTATTGTAGATGGAAATGCTAACCAATCGAGTTTATTTTTCTTAATAAATGGAGATGTAACTGTAGGCAATGAAATTAGTTTTGAAAATGAAGTGGGTAATTATACTCCTACTTTTTTTATGGATGGAGGAACATTAACTACAGGCGATGTTTCTTGGTTTGGTACTGCCCCCGGAAGCGGAAGCCCAAAAATGCGTTTATTATCAGGTAATGCTACTATAAACGGAGATATTATTAATATGGCTGGAAGCACAGTTGATATGTATTTAATTATTAGTGGAATTGCTAATGTTCAATTTAACGGAAGTTTGATTGAATCTATACAAATTACGGATACAATTACTCAGGTTGGAGCCTCAACATTTTCTATTAATACACCAACTACATGGAATAATAGTGGAGTTTTTAGAGGTTATTTTTCTACAATAACGGTTAATGGAAATACCACTTTACAAGGTACCGGAATTTATGATTTTCATAGTATAGCTATAAATAATGCTGTTACATTAAACCATATAGCCCCTACAAATATCAGCATTAAAGGAGATATAACTAATAATGGTGCTTATATTCATAACAATAATACAGTACATCTTACCGGAACTACAACTCAACAAATTTCAGGTCCATCATCAACTACCTTTTATGATTTAGTGGTAAATCATACCTCAACAGGAATTACATTAAATCAAAATATTCAGGTAGACAATGGTTTAACACTTACTAGTGGAAAAATTATCAGTTCATCTACTAATTTAATTACGTTAATTGATAACGCTACCTCAACCTTAGGGAATGATTCTAGCTTTGTTGATGGTCCGTTTAAAAAGGTTGGGAATGATGCCTTTGTTTATCCAATAGGTAAAGATACGCTATGGAGAAGGTTAGCAATATCTGCTCCGATAAATATAAATAGTGAATTTGTTGCTGAATATTTTGATGTACCTTACAGTTCGCTAACACCCGTTAATGTACCTATTTCGAATGTAAGTAATATAGAATATTGGGAATTGAACAAATTTAATACTACAGATAATGTTCAGGTAACACTTCATTGGGAAGATGCTGCTTTAAGTGGAATTACCAATTGTAGTATTTTATCTCTTGCTAAGTGGGATGGTTCTGTATGGAATGACGTTCCTTCAACTGTTAGTGGAGCTTGTACAGCTAATAATGCCGGAAATGTACAATCGAATAATTCGGTAAGTAATGGCTCTATTTACACTTTTGCTTTCTTAGGAGTTGGTACAGTACAAATACTTTCTAAGTGTTTGGGAGATAGTGTAACTGTAGGGACAAATATTTATGGAGTAACCGGAACTTATGTAGATACCTTAACAAACATTAATAACACCGATAGTTTGGTTACTACTATTCTTACTATTATTCAACCTGTTGATACAACAATTAATACCATTGGTTGTGAGGGCGACACCATTTATATTGCTGGAAAAATGTATTACCAAACAGGAACTTATTTGGATACTGTTCCGTCAATTGCTACCGGTTGCGATAGTGCTATGACTATTAATTTAACTATAATTGTTATAGACTCTTCTACAACTCTACAAAACGATACTATTTTTTCTAATCAAAGCGGAGCAACTTATCAATGGATAGACTGTGATGGAAACACCATCATTCCTAATGAATCAAATAACTTTTATGCCCCTATCGCTTCAGGAAGTTATGCTGTTATTGTTTCTAAAAATGGTTGTAGTGATACTAGTTCTTGTAGAAATGTAACGATAACCAACATCACAACATTAAGTCATAAAACTAGTATAGATGTAAATGCTTATCCTAACCCTACAAATAACATCATCCATTTTGAGACCAATTTAACGGAAGGAAAAATAGAAATCTATAACATTTTTGGAGCTCTAATAACTACTAAAATTATTAATAATACGATAACTTCGGTTGATACAGAAAATCTACCATCAGGAAACTTTATTTATAAGATTACCGATAAAAGCAATAATACATTTGTGGGTAGGTTTATAAAGCAGTAAGTAGTTTTAATTTTAATTCATGCAGAAAAACAGCAATAAAATAGTACTTTTTTTAACGGTTATTTTAGCGTTGTTTTCATGCAGAAAAGATTTTGAGCAACCTGAATGGGATGTTGATTTATTAGCCCCTTTGGTTAAAACTACACTGAATATTGGAGATTTACTCCCTGATTCTGTACTACAAACCAATCCTGACACTTCTTTAAAAGTAGTATATGAAACTTCTATTTTTGATGTGGATATGGATTCTTTATTTAGAATTCCGGATACTACCATTAATGAAGTTTTTCCTATGTCTTTGTCTGTATTAGCTGCCCCTGGAGATGCTTTTTATAGTGTTGATAGGGAAGTTACGCTTAATGTTACTAATAATGTTCAATTGAACTATGCATTGGTAGAATCAGGATTTATTGAGTTAGAAATTTGGAGTGAAATTCAAGAACAAATTATAGTAACTTATACTATACCAACAGCCACTAAAAATGGAGATACGTTGGTGCTCACAGAATTAATTCCTGCCGGAAATGGTTCTCAGCCTGGTTATTTTACTACTCGAATCGATATTAGCGATTATGAACTTAATCTTACAGGAATAAACAATAATAAAGTAAATACCTTTGTTACTAGAGCTATTGCGGTAGTTGATACCAATGCCTCTCAGTCTGTGTTGGTAAGTGCCGGACAAGAAATAGCCATTACCAATAAATTGGTTGATGTTGTTCCTGCTTTTGTAAGAGGATATTTTGGAAATCAACAATTTCGTTTTGGACCTGAAAGTACTACTTTTGATGTGTTTAATAGAATAAGCGGAGGAACCTTAGATTTAGACCAAGTGAATGTAAATTTAACTTTTGAAAATGGTATTGGTGTAGATGCCCGATTAACCATTAACCAGTTAGAAGCAGTTAATACCAACACTTCTACCAATAGTGCTTTAAATCATACTATTATTGGAAATGCAATGAACATTAATAGAGCTCAACGAACTTTTAGTGTTCCGGAAGTAAATTACACTACGCATACAACTGCCATAACCACTACAAACTCCAATATAGACCAAATGATAGAGCTTTTTCCTAACGAATTGATTTATGATATTGCTTTACACATCAATCCGCTTGGTAATATCTCCGGTAATAATGATTTTGTTTTCAAAAAACATCCATTAAAAACAAACTTAAATGTAGAGTTTCCTTTGTCTTTAATTGCTAACCAGCTTACCCTTACCGATACTACTGAAATTAATTTAAGTGATGAAAATAAAGGAAACATTATCGATGGAGATTTAATTCTCTATGCAGAAAATGGCTTTCCTTTTGATGCGACTATTTCACTGAATTTATTAGATGCTTCCAACAATCAGTTAGTTGCCATAAACCCATCAGGAAACATTTTGGCGGCTTCTTTAAACAGTAATTTAAGAGCTACAACTAAAAAATCTTCTAAAGTTATTTTTCAGCTTTCTGAGCAGGATATTACTCATTTATATAACACTGACAATATTGTAATCAACGTGAGTTTTACAACTATAGGTCAACCACAATTTATTAAAATTTATGAGGATTATGAGTTGGATTTAAAAGTAGTTGGAGATTTTTCATATACCGTAAATGCTAAATAAGATGATGCGGTTTTTAATATTAATAATAACCACAATATTGTTTTTTGAGAGCTCCCAAGCTCAATATAATACGCGTTATTTTCAAGATTCTATACAACGCCTTTCTTTTAGTGCCGAAGCAGGTTTTATGTATGGATCATCCGTAATGAATAATGATTTTATGAATAAGTTTATTTACGGAGGAAGAATAGACAGAAGCATGAAAGACAATGCTTATAATAAACTCAATACCAATAATAATAGGCTGGGAGGAGATTTAACTTTTAATGTAAATGCTACTATTCCATTCGATACACTTTTCAAAAAAACCAACTTGGCATTAACCGTTGGTGTTAGCCATATCGAACATATTGATGCGGTTTTCACCGATGATTTATTTAAACTTGCATTTGATGGAAACAAACAATTTGCAGGCAAGGAAGCCATACTTTCAGGAACCAATATGAATTATTTTGCTTATCAAAAAGTATATGTTGGAATTAATGCCATCACGCAAAAACATGGAGTAATTTTATCAGAAGGTTTTAATGTAGGCATCATCAAAGCTCAAGAACATATTGCACTAACTATTCCTACAGGAAGTTTATTTACCGAAGAAGATGGCAAATATATTGACTTAACTGTAAATTATGCTTTTAATCAAACAGATACTTCAAAAAATAACCTCTCAGCATTTAATGGATACGGTATTTCTACACAGATTTATAAAGATTTTGCACTAAAAAATGGCGATAAATTCCATGTGGAAATTAATGATATTGGCTTTATCAGAATGTCTAAAAAAGCATTAGAATATAAAGCAGATAAAACTTTTCATTATGATGGAATTGAAGTCAATTCTATTTTTGATATTAATGATTCTATTACCAACAGTATTTCTCAAGATTCGTTGTTAGACAATATCTATACCTCTAAAAAACAAGGTAGTTATGGAATTGCTTTGCCTACAACGGTTAACATAAGCTACACTAAAACATTTAATGAAAAATGGAAAGCAGAGCTTGGAGTTTTTAACCGAATGTTGGCCAACTATTTTCCTTATATTTATACTAATACCACCTATTATTTTTCCCAAAACTTTTTAAGTCAATTACATCTTTCTTATGGTGGTTACGGGAAATTCAATATTGGACTTTCTACTGCTGTAAATATTAAAAACAAAGTTCAACTATGCGTGGGAACCAATAATTTAAACGCTTATGTTGTGCCAAAATCAACATTCGCTAATAGTGGCTTTGTAGGGATTAAAGCACTTTTTTAAGTATCTTTGTTTAGGTTAATTATAAAAATGTACAAACTAATCAACATATTATTCTTACTTCTACCTTTGGTCGGACTATCTCAAAAAGATACACTGGCTCATTTATATGCTATTGGTGGAATTGGAATAGATAAAGCAGAAGAAATAATTGCTACCGCTGATGGCAGCTATGTGGTGGTTGGTTCTACTACCAGCAATACTTCAGGAAATACAGATGTTTATTTGTTAAAATTAGATTCTCAAATTAATGTTGTTTGGAGTTGGGCAATGGGCGGGAATAATAACGATTGGGGCTATGCGGTTAAAGAAACTTTTGATAAAGGATTTATTGTAGCATCAACCACAAATAGTTTTGGGGTAAATGGCGATTATAATGCTCGACTAATAAAAACGGATAGTTTAGGAGTAATTCAATGGCACAACATCTATGGAGGAAATGATTGGGATTTAGTTTATGATGTTGTTCAGACTGCTGATAGTGGCTTTGCTTTTTGTGGAGAAACCTACAACAATACCAATGGAGAATCGGATGTGTATATCGTTAAAACAAACCTGTTAGGAGATACCCTTTGGACTAAAACTATTGGTGGAACATTGGTTGACAGGGGTAACAGCATTATGGAAACGACTGATAGTAGTATTGTAGTGGCAGGAATGACAACCACCTTAACAGACTCTGTTCAAATGTATATGATAAAACTGACTGCTACAGGTAATTTAATTTGGGAGGTTGCTTTTGGTGCAGCAGGCTATGAAGAAGCTAATGCTGTAATTGAAGCTGCCAATGGAGATTATGTTTTAGGAGGAGTAACTACCAGCTTTACACCTAATAACGATAAAGATTTTTATATGATTAGAGCTGATAGTAGTGGTAACACTATTTGGGGAAACTATTTTGGAAATATTGGTGAAGAAATTATTTATGACTTGGTGGAATTGGCTAACGGTAACTTTTTTAATACCGGATATACAGCCGCTGCCGGAAATGGTGGAAAAGATGCTTTGGTATTTTTAATTACATCCGGAGGCTTTTGGGGAGGTAGTTCTTCTACTTTTGGAGGTACTAAAGAGGAAGAAAGTAAAAGTATTTTGTTAGAACCTAATGAAGCCTTAAAAATTGCAGGGTTTACGAAAAGTTATGGAAACGGTCTTGAAGATGTAATGCTTATTGAAATTGATACTGTTGTTACTAATCATCAATTTACTTTAGATACTATAAATGATTTTATGCCTTTAAAAATAGATGATTTAACTTCTTGGAAACCTGATTCTGAAAAAAAGGTGCTTATTTTTCCCAATCCTTCTACTTCTTTTGCCAACTTTGACATGTCTAAAATTGAAGCAGAAAAAATATTAATTACAACTATTTTTGGGCAAACTGTATATGAAGCAAATATTTTAAATAAAGAATTTTTACAAATTAATTTTGAAAATCTTTCATCAGGAATTTATAGTGTGCAATTTTATAATAAGAACAAGCTTATTGAGGCACAAAAATTAATTATTAGAGCAACTAATTAATGTAATGATAAATGCCATTCCACCGACATTTAATTAAATACAGCTATTTATTTCTATTGTATCCAATATTTGTATTATCTTATGTTGTTTCAGAAAAAACAGGAAAATCCTTTATACCTGAAAGAATCATTTTTTTGCACCTACTTTTGTATTTTGTGGCTTATTTCATTTCCAACAAAAAAGTAAGTTCTATTTATGTGCGTTTTATATACCTGAGCACACTAGTAATTACTTTTTTTGAAGTTGCCTATGTTTCTATTTATAAAGAACGAATTACACCTTCAACCGCATTTATATTAATAGAAACAAATTCTTCGGAAACTTCTGAATATTTAAAAGAATATTTCAATTCAGAAATTTTTACCTGGTTGTTAATATTACTAATACCGTCTGTTTTTATATTAATTGGAGTCAATAAGGCGATTCAGCAATACACACTAAAGAGTTCATTTAAAGCCATTTTTAATGACTTCCGTAAGTTGGTTTTATTTATAGAATCTCTATGGGGAACAACACAAAATACTACATGGAAAAAATTACTCTTGGGTTTAGTTCTATTTGTTATTGGAACAGGTCTTTATTTTAATGCAAATCACTATAAATATCATGCGGCTTTTCAGCTTTTCAGCGGATATGAAAAATATCAAAAAGAAGTAGAAAAATACAAAGCTTTTTTCAGTGGTTCGGAAAAAAGCTCCTACTTAAAAACGGTTCAAAAAAATAAAAGTGCCGAGAAAGAAACATTAATAATTACCATAGGAGAATCTACTACCAAACATCATTTAGGAATTTATGGTTATCACAGAAATACAACTCCTAACCTAGGAAAAATAAGCGATGAGCTGGTAATTTTTAACAATGTTATTAGTCCGCATACACATACCATTCCTGCTTTAGAAAAAGTACTCACTTTTGGAACTACCAGCAATCCGAATGCTAAAGAATTAGGAAGTATTATCCAGTTGGTTAAAGCTGCCGGCTATAAAACCTATTGGATTTCTAACCAAATTCCGGTAGGGATGAATGAAACCATGATAACTTTACTTGCTAAAGCTGCCGATTACACTTACTATACTAATTTAGGTGGTGAAAAAGAATTGCATTCACTAGACGAAAGGGTGTTGCCAATTGTAACAAAAGCTCTAAACGATAAAAGTGCTAAAAAAGTAATTTTTGTTCACCTTTTAGGAACACACACGCAATATAAAAACCGTTATACAGAAAATTTTAATCAGTTTAAAGATACTCCTTCAACTCCATTTGGAACTCAGCAAGCTTTTGATGCTATTAACCAATATGATAATGCTGTTTTGTACAACGATTTTGTTATAAATGAAATCATTTCTTCATTAAAACAACATGCTACAACTGACGAGAAACAGCAATTCATTTATTTTTCCGATCATGGCGAGGATGTTTATCAAACGGTAGATTTTAATGGTCATAGCGAGTCTATTGGTAGCTATCCTATGTTTGAAATTCCATTTGTTTTTTGGAGTAATAACAAAAATGAGTTGGAAAAATACAAGAGCTTTACAGATAGAAAATACATGACAGATGATTTTATTTATAGTGTTGCCGATATCTTAAACATTACGTTTGAAGGAATGCAAAGCGAGAACAGTATTTTTAGTCCAAACTTTCAAGCTAAACAAAGAATTGTAAAACAACATATTGATTTTGATACTGAAATAAAATCTACTCCATAAATGCAACTTCCCATTAAGAAAATATTGGTTTTGGGTATTGTTTTAACAACGCTATTAATAATTGCTTACAAAGGAGTTACTACTGATTTTTTTCTAACCCAATTACATGATGATAAAATTTGGGTGCACAGAGTAAACAGCATTGAAAAACTTCAAGAAGTTAACTCAACATTTTCTGGAGTAGAACTCGATGTAGTTTTTAATTCAGCCTTAGGAGTTTTTGATGTTAACCATCCCCCAGCAGAATCTATAGGGTTAAATTTGTTGGAATATTTAAAATCAAACACAGAAAGTGACCTAAACTTTTGGCTCGATTTCAAAAATTTATCTCCAGAGAATGCTTCACAAGCATTAAAAAGGTTACAGTTTTTATGTGCTGAACTAACCATTCCACAAAAACAATTTATTGTAGAAGCAACACAACCCGAATTATTGAAACTATTTGCCAACAATGGTTTCCAAACAAGCTATTACTTGCATTGGCCCGGGTTATACCAATTAAGCGAAGAAAATTTAAATGAAACCATCATCCAAATAAAAACTAATATTTTTCCTGAATTGTCTTATATTTCTTCTTCTTACCATGATTTTGAATTATTAAATCAATATTTTCCTGATCAAGAAAAATTATTGTGGTTAACAGAAAATGAAACTAAATTTTCATCAACAATTAAAGAACATTGGCATAGAATGCAAATAGCTAATCACCCTAAAACTAAAGTGTTGTTAATACAAATAAAAACCAATGCGAGCAATCGTTGAAAAAGAACTATTTTTTTATACAATTTAGTTTATATTTGTCCGTTTTTTGAATAAATTTTTACGCTTTTCATGGTCAAAGATGTAATACGCAGATTGCTCAATTTTTTTCATTTGGATGTTACCAAAAACTTGCATTACGACCGCCTGACCAAAAAAATCATCAAAAAAGTAATTTTACCCAATTCAAATACGATTGATATTGGTTGCCACAAAGGCGAAATACTGTGTGAATTAATAAAACATGCTCCAAAAGGAAAACATTTTGCTTTTGAACCTATCCCAGATTTTTATAAGGTGTTGAATGAAAAATATGCTGAAAATGCTTTTATATATCCTTATGCCTTATCTACCGAAAACGGAACAACTATTTTTCATTATGTGAAAAATGCTCCGGCATATAGCGGAATAAACAAACGAAAATACGCTATTGATAATCCCGATATCGAAAAAATTGACGTGGAAGTAAAACGCTTAGATGATGTTATTCCAAAAGATCTTCCTATCCATTTTATTAAAATTGATGTAGAAGGCGGTGAGTTTGATGTAATGCAAGGAGGTAAGGAATTGCTCCTTAAAAACCAACCGACCATATTGTTTGAATGTGGACTAGGAGCTACAGAATATTATAACACCAAAGCAAAAGATATTCACGCTTTTCTTACCAACGAAATTGGTTTAAAAGTGTTTACGTTAAACGATTGGATAGCACAAAAACCTTCCTTAACCAACGAACAGTTTTGTAAAATGTTTAATGATAATACAGAGTATTATTTTATTGCTGATAAGGGTTGATGGTTTAACCGCAAAGACCCAAGGACGCAAAGATTTTTTCTGTGTAAATCCGTATAATCTGTTTCATCTGTGTTCTAATTTTAGACAAGCTACTTTTTAATAAACAAAAAGTCGCTGCCAGGTTCGTTGTTACCAAACTCTCCAAATCGGGGTTGAGGAACAACTTTTTCTATGTAAGAAAGAATTTCGTTAATGGTTAAAATACCATCTTCTCCGCCATAACTTCTTAAGGCTTCTAAAAATTTACGGGTAAAAGGCGAGTGTTGTCCCGGACGTCCATCAGGCACATATTCTTTCCCTCCCGAGCTTAAATACAATCGGGTTTTGTATTTCATTTTGCGTTGGATAAAGTCTTCTTTTTCCACATCTTTATACATGCCCGTAGAGCGACTTGCAGAAGCAATGATTGGGTCGAAAGTTCCTCCAAAACAAGCATCTAAACTTAAAAAAATATGTTCGCAAGGAATATTGTTTACTACCGTTCGTAAATTGCTGTGCGATAAAAACGAAGTATGGGCAATATCATCTGCTTTAGAATCTTTGGCGATTAAATAACCTTCTTTAAAAACATCATCATAATACCCATGTCCGGCAAAAAAGATAAACAGTTGGTCGTTTTCTCCATAAGGAATCATAGCATAAGTTTTCAGTTTTTTCAAGATATCATCTAGCTTGGGGTTACTTAGTACTTCTACTACATAACCATAATCTTGTGATAAATCTTTGGCTATTTCTCCCACATCAATAGTAGGGTTTACTAAATTATCAAACGCATCATATTCGCCAATGGCAATTAATAGAGCGTAGTTGGTTTGTTTTTTCACAGAATCGTTTTGTGCCGTAGTATTGTTGGGCAAAATAACTGAAGAAGTAGTGCTGTTCTGAGCAGCTTTTTGTTTTTTAAGGTGTTCAAAATTAAATGGATTTTCCGATGAACTAATGTCGTAGGTTTTTTTAGTGCTTGGATGTACCAACTTAAAATTACTGTATTCAAAATGTACATCATTCTTTTTTTGGATTTTATCTGCCGAAATTAACGCCTTGTTGGCATTAGCTTTTAGCTCTTTGGCTTCGGCTCTGGGAATGGCAACACTCGCTTCGGTATTGCAAAATGCTATGTGATAAATTTCTTTATCGGCATCGTATTTTTTAAGCATTAATTTAAGTTGAGCTTGGTTGTTGGCAGCTTTTGAAAAGCCAAAAGTAGCTTCTTGTTTTTCCTGAATTTTTGCTAAAATAACCGAACGAGCTTTTAGCAATCTTTCCCAATATTCTTTACTAGTCTCAAATTCATCTTTAGGTGCAGCCAAATTTTTATCCAAGCCTTTAATTATTTCTCTCGAAAAATCTTCTGTAAGGATGCTTTTTTGCGAAAAGGTTAAACTATTGCCCAAATAAGCTACTATTTTAGAAAAATTAGAACCGCTAATGCCTTTAACATCCCAAATAATAGCGGTGTGGTCTTCTCCGCAACTTACTAACTTCTTACCATCTAAACTGTAGTTTAAGGATAAGATATACGCATTGTGCCTCGGAAATTTTTTGCCTTCTGTCCAACCATTTTTTTGCTTTAAATATGTTTCGATGATGGAGCCATTTGCCAACACAACGCTTTTACCATCGGGGGAATATTTGACATCTTTTATTCTACCAATTTTTACTTTTAAAGAATCTTGCAAAGTAAAGTTTTTACCCGTGAGTTGATACTCCCAAAACATATCAGAAGTTCCTGCAATAAAAGTGTTTTCGTAAGGATGAACATCTAAATAATTCAATCCCCAACGAGTGGTGGGGAGTGTTTGTAAGCGTTCGTAAGCTTCATTATTTTGTTGATACACGCTAATGTTAGCTGCTTCGCCACATAGCATTAAAAATTCATCTTTATAAGAAAAAACTGCATCGTAAATTCTTTTCTCGTCTTTAATCTCCTGAATTTCTATCCATTTATCTTCTTTCAATTCATAAATTTTAGCCGAATTATCTATGCTTGTAGAAACAAAACGATTGCCTTGATGATTGAAGTTGATGGTTACAATTCTATCGCTGTGGGCAGTAATTAACTGTTCTACTTTTTGAGAAATAAGATTATAAACAGCAATGTCGCCAATAGAATTAAACCTGCCAATAAGCAAATATTTTTCGTTGGGAGAGAACGCTATTTTGCATGAAGACCTATCGTAAAGGGTATCGCCAATATGCGAGTAAAGTAAATTATGGAATTGATCAAAAAGAAAAACTTTGTTTTTATCGGAAGTGTAAGCAAAGTAGGTTTGAAAAGGCGAATACTGAGCCTCCATAATGTAGCCATTGCTTTCTATTATTTTGCTTTCATTTATGCTAATTTGAGCCAAAAAAGCCTGAGGCAAAAGCGTACATAAAACACAAAGGGCAATTAATTTTTTCATTTAAAGCAGAATGAAACTATTTTTATATACAAACATACTAATCTTTAACCGCAAAGGCACAAAGACGCAAAGAATTTATGTGTGTTCTATTTAATGGAACATTGATAACGCTGATGAAGCAGATATTTACCGATATTACTGCAAAGCTTATAGACCGAATCATCCAGTTTAAATTGTAAAATCTTAAAATTAACGCCCCAAGAAAGAAATAATCACATTTTTATTAACTGACAGTAATATTTATTTGGTAGTTTAAAATATTTATTTTACATTTGCACCAGATTAGTTCTTTGAAAAGTGATTTGATGTCTAAATTCTAAATGGAGTTCCATTGACTGTCCGAAAGGACAACCTTAATAGGTAAACTAACAGCAGCAATTTCCTTATCTAACTGTATCTGTCAAGACCAGAAATGATAAGATTATTTGTTTATAGTTGTTATTATGCTATTATAATTATTAATATGCAGGAATTTTAAGAAAGTGTACGAGAACATTGTTTACGCATTTAAGAGTTAGACACCTAAACTATTCATTTTTAACATTATTGCGATATGCAGGGCAATAATGTCGTTGTCTTTAAAAACAATTAAAAATGAGTAGATTAAAACAAAATCAAATCATTGATAGTGCAATACAAAGTGTTGTATTTATCACAGAGAGCCAGTGTTCTCTTTCGGAACAAGACTTAATTGTCTTGAATGAAGCATTAGAAAGACTTCAATTCTTAAAAAGAAAAAAAGGTAAGACCAACAAGCAAATTCAAAATGAAATTGCTAAAACTGTTGGCATTCTTATTGACTTTTTCACTAAAGATTAAATTGATGACTTAAAAGATGACTGAATAAAAATCCGAACACTTCTTAAATTTTTTTCAAATACAAAAAAATGGATTTAGGTAATATAATTAAAAATATCAGAAAACAGAAAGGTCAAACTCAAGGAGAGTTTGCACTTTCTTGTGGCATAACTCAAACTTATCTTTCGCAAATTGAAAGCAACTTGAAAGAACCTAACCTTTCAACATTAAAATCAATAAGCACAAATTTAGATGTGCCACTTCCTATATTGTTTTTTTTATCAATGACTGAAGATGATGTGAGACCAAATAAAAGAAATGCTTTTAAAATTATAAGTCCTTCAGTAAAATCATTAGTTAATGAATTTTTTGCAGTCTAAAAATGAAATATTTAAGAAAACTGAGTTTAGAAAACTTTGTTTTATTTTAGGATTTAAGCGAAGTGAAATTAAAACACTTTTGGACAATATTGACGAAAATTACAATCAGTGGTCAGAAATAAAGAAAGATAAGAAAGGCGAGCCAAAAACATATTTAGATGGAACGATAAAGAAAAGAACTTTTAGAAATCCATCAATTCTGTTGAAGACTGTCCAAAAAAGAATTAAAATAAATATAATTGATAAAATTGTACTGCCAAATAATGTTCACGGTGGTGTAAAGAAAAGAAGTAACATCACTAATGCAAAAGCACATCAAGGAAATAAGTATCTTTTTGAAACAGACTTACAAGAATTTTACCCAAATATAAGTAAGAAAAGTGTTTATGAGGCTTTTCTTGAACTAGGTTACTCCACTCATTTTTCGTATTGGCTCACAAAATTGACAACAAAGGATAATGAGCTACCACAAGGAAGTCCAACGAGTACAGGGATTTCAAATTTAGTCTTTGTTAAAACTGATATTAAACTTAATGAATTTTGTAAAGCCAACTCAATAACATATACAAGATACATTGATGACCTAACATTTTCTTCTCAACAGGATTTTGGGAAGCACATTCAACAAATACTTGAAATTGTTAGTTCAGACAATTTTAAAATTAGTCGCAGAAAGACTGAATATAATGGAAATCAAACAATTACTGGAATTCAACCATTCTTGAATAAAATTGATGCTCCAAAACATTTGATAGAAAAGTCAAATATTGAAATAGAAACGAATGCTGAAAAGAAACCATATACGAACTACAGAAACAATATTTTAAAAACGAATGGAGGAAGGAAAAAAACTAACAAATGACAGTCTTGGCAAACTACCCCCCAACCTTCTTTCCCCACTAAAACTCCTTATCTTCTTCCAACTCTTCTTCATTAGGGTTGGCAATTTTATCTAAGAACTTACGCAAGCCTTTTTTCTCTTTCTTCTTCTCACTTTCTTTTTTCTTTTTAGTATCGTCATTGGTGTTATTGTCTTCGGCTTCTTCCCATTCAATTTTTAACCCGTCTTTTTTCTTAGGTTCTTCTTTGGTAATAGTAGTATCTTTTTTAAACCATCCAAACTCTTTGTTTAAAATACTTTTTAGGGTTCTTTTTTCTTCCTGTATGTTTTCTTTCATGTTGCTTTTTAACCCTTCGGTATCGTAGCTTACTTTGTAATTTTTTACATTGCCCGTAATTTTTAAAAATACCGTTCCTTTTCCTAAACCATCATCTTCCACATAGCCAAATTCTTCATTTTGTTTTTTACGTTTTTTGGCTTTATCCAACAATAGTTCGCTTAAATCTACTTTTACGCGGTAATCTATATCGTTATTAAAATGATGGCTTCCCGAAAGGGTTAAATTAGTAGCCGAAGATTGTATTTCGGTTTTCGCAATGCTTATTACTTGCTTATTAATTTCTATAACCGTTTTTAACTGATTAAACTTAATGCGTTTCAGCTCCTCTACTTCTATAAATTTACTCAACGCCATAACAGGTTCGTAATCTATCAATTCTCCATTTTTAATAATGATGGTAGAGGAAGCATAAATTTTATCCTTATTTACGTTTAAGTGTTTATCCCAAACGGAAGCAAAATCTACCGCAATGGCTGCTTTACCTTTCAGGTTTTCGGCATCTAAAGCCGTCTGTCCAAAATTTTCGAACTGATAAAACAGTTGTGTAATATCAATATCGAACATTTTAGCATTGCTGGTAATGAGCAGCTCGTTGGGGTTTTCATTATCTAAGGCGATACTTCCTTTAATATGTCCGCCCATGGCATTAAAAGAAACATCGGTAGCCGAAAGTAAGTTGTCTTCCAATTGGATAACGCCTCTAAAATTTTGTGCTTTAAATCGCCTGAACAAAAAGGTATCTATTTGTGTTGTAAAGGTGAAGGTGATGTTGTCGGGCAAACTCACCTCTTGCTCCGATTGGCTGGAAGAGGAAGATTGTAGTAAAAAATCTTCTAACATAAATTTAGGAGATGTAAAAGAAGCCGTTACCTCCAATTTTTCATTTTCTACAAATAAATAGGCCAACAAATTTTTAAAAACTCCCGAAAGATATACCGGAGAACGATTTACCGTAGTGGTTAATGAATCAATTTTTATAAGGTTGTTGTTAAACTCAAAATAAGCATTGGCATTAATTAATTGGTAAGGTTTCGATTGCCATTTTAAATGCGTGTTAATTAGTTGAGCATTACCTGTAGCATTAAGCTGCTGCAACTCCGAAGCTTTAATTTTTTGCAAATTGCTGATATAGCCTTTGTATGCCACATTTAAAATAAGCTCTCCTGTGGCGGTTTCCAACGAATCTAATTTAAAAAATTCTTTCGCCATGGCAATGTCTATATTGGCCTCGGAAGTCAATTGAATATAAGGGTTTTGGAAGTTAGCAATTTCATAATTTCCTGAGATATGTCCCGCACCGAAATCGGCATTAAAATCGTTGATGTTTAGCTTGGTAGTTTGTGCATGGTTGTTTGCTCCATTGTTGTAAATTCCAGAAAAATGAATGTTAGAAAGCTCATATCCTGATTTTTTTTCTTTTAAATTTCCTGATTTTACCTGGAAATCGGCTTCTACATGAGGCGTTTTAGTAGTCGAAAAAATACCTGAAACTTGAGCTTGATAATTAAAAACACCTTTAGCATCGTAAGCAGCCAACGATTCTTGCATTTGTGCCGGAAGTAGAGAGAAAAGTGTAGCAAAATCTACATCCGTTCCTTTGGAGCTAAGCTGTAAATTCAGCTCTTCGTTTTTATCTAAAATAATGCCCTCTAACTTAAAAATAAGCTCTTCTATGCTTACTTCTCCCGATTGTATTTTGTAACTTAATTGTTGCTTGTTCACCTCAATTTTACCTTCAATAGTAATGTCTTTATCCTTTAGGAAAGCCTCATTTTTACTGTTTAGTTGGTTAATGTGTAAAGCAATGTTGGTCTCTAAATGATAGTTCTTTTCATTAAAATTTCCCGAGAAGTTCATTTTAGTTACCACTAAGCCCATGTCTTGCTGTTTGTAATTGTTGAGGTAATTAAGATCCATATTTTTAAATTGCACATCCGACAATTCAAAAGCAATTGGTTGGTTGCTACTTTCAGGGTTGGTTTTCCAAAAATGAAAATTATCTTTTCCTTGTTGATCTATAAAAATAAGGGTGCTGCCATTTTCTATGCTTATTTTTTTCAGTACATATTTTTTGTTGAGCAAATCGATAATATTAAACTGAAAGTAAACCGATTTTGCTTTTAATAATGGTGACTTGTGGTTGGTAGAAGCAATTTCTACCTCTTTAAATTCTACCGAAGCGTAAGGAAATTTTTTAAGTACGGAAAAGTCAAGGTCTTTAACGTTTATCGGCACATTTACCTGTTCGTTTATGGCTTCAACAATGTATTTTTTAATTTCTTTTTCGTAAAAAGAAGACATTACAATGCTAAAAGTGGTAATCAATACCAACAGCACTACTAATGGATATCCAATGATTTTAAGCCAACGCATAAGCTAAGAAACGGAAATAATGAATTTCTATTTTATCTGTTTATATTAATAATTTATTATCAGTCAAATAGAGCTGCCAAATAATCATTTCACTAAAAAGTGAATGTATTAAATGGCCGTTTCAAAATTAAATGTGTTTAATGCTTAAAAAACGCCTTTAATAAGTTTTAATTAACAATGCGTTGTGAAGGTGGGGGATTAGTTTATGAGGGTATAAGTTTATGAGGTTAAAAGGGTGATAGTTATTAATTATCTGTTATTAACCATTAACAACTAACCATTAACGGAATAAACCTCGAACCTAAAACTTTGAACCCGAAACATGAAAGCTTCAACACTTTTTTATACCTTTGTTCTATGCAGCAATCGCAATTTATAGAAAGTATTAAAAATCCTACCATGTTGAGCCAAAATACCAAGGAGCTTAAATTTGTGGTGGATGAATTTCCTTATTGCCAAACCGCTCATTTGATGTATGCCGGATTACTTAAAAAAAATGATGACATTTTATTTGAAGAATACCTTAAAAAAGCAGCAGTTTATTGTACCGACAGACAACATTTGTTTTATCAATTACATGCTGTTGTTGAAGAAAAAACGGAAGAAACAAGTACAATTGAAGCAGATAAAAATGAGGTTACGGTTGAGCTAGCAGAAGAAGTTGTTGAAGAAAAAGCAACAACAAAGCAAGTTGAAGAAGTAATGCCAAAAGAACCTACAAAAATTGATGCTTTAGAACAACAACTAAGAGCTGCAGCAATTAATAGTTATATTTTACTGGAAACGGAAGAAGACAAACAAAAATCGAGTACTCCACAACAACCAATAATTGAAAAAGAGGAGGCTAAAAACAATCAACCCACTTTTGATGTTGATTCGCCCCATTCTTTTGCTGAATGGTTATCGCATTTTAAAGGCGATGCTCCAGTTGCTAATGATGCTAAAACCAACACTTCTAACATCGATAAATTTGATTTAATTAATAAGTTTATTCAAGAAGATCCTAAAATTCAACCTAAAAAGACCGAATTTTACTCTCCAATAAACATGGCAAGACTAAGTGTGGTAGATAATTCTGATATGGTAAGTGAGACGCTAGCCCTTATCCATGTTGATCAGGGACATTATCAGAAAGCGATAGAAATGTATGAAAAATTAAGTTTGAAATATCCAAAAAAAAGGAGTTATTTTGCAACCCAAATTAAAAATTTAAAACAAAAACAAAAATAATGTTTACACTTATCACAGTTTTAGTTATCATCATCTGCTTCTTGCTTTTGTTGATCGTATTAATTCAAAACCCAAAAGGTGGTTTAGATTCAGCTTTTTCTGCCAATAACCAAATTATGGGTGTTAGAAAAACAACTAACTTTTTAGAAAAAGCAACATGGACCTTAGGTATTGCTTTGGTAGTATTGAGTATTGCTTCATCTGCTGTTAACCCAACAAAAACGGTTACCGAAGGAGAAACGGGAGATTCAAAAATTCAAGAATTAATTGATGAGAAAGCTGCTCCTACAATGCCAAACATGAATAACGCACCTGTACCGGCTCAAGAAAATCAAGAAGAAAAAAAATAATACATAATTAACTTTCAATAATAGCAAGGGTTTAATTATCCTTGCTTTTTTTATGCCTTAAAAAATGTTTCAACAATATAAATATCATTTTTGGCTGCATATAGTGGTACTTATTTTCGGACTAACCGGAATTTTAGGCAAATTGATTTCTGCCAACTCGTATTTATTGGTGTGGTATAGGGTTTTAATTGGCGTGGCAGCTATTGCTATCTATTTTTTAATAAGCAAACACTCTTTCAAAATCAATAAAAAAATATTGAAACAAACCTTTATGGTAGGGTGTTTAATTGCCATACATTGGGTAGCTTTTTTTGAAGCGATAAAGCAATCTACCGTTTCTATAGCATTGGTTTGTTTATCGAGTAGTACCTTATTTACCGCACTGATTGAACCGCTTTATTTTAAAAGAAAAATTAAAGGGTACGAGCTGTTTTTGGGCTTGCTAATTATTGTAGGATTAGTATTGATTTTCAATTTTGAATTTAGCTATTTAACAGGAATTATTTTGGGAATTGTAGCGGCAGTATTTAGCTCTTGGTTTACGGTAATTAATGGTGTTTTAGTAAAGGAAACCAATTCCAAAACACTTTCTTTTTATGAGTTATTAGGAGCTTTGCTTATTTTGTCGAGTTACTTAATTTTTATGAACCTAGGCAATATGGAGGGTTTTCTTATTCCGGTTTCAGATATAAAATGGTTATTAATTTTAGGAATAGTTTGTACTGCTTTTGCGTTTATTGTTTCAATAGAAGTAATGAAAAAAATATCTCCGTTTACGGTGGTAATTTCCATTAATTTAGAACCTATTTATTCCATAATAATAGCCGTTTTGTTATGGCCCGAAAGTGAAATCATGTCAACTGGTTTTTATGTAGGGATGGCTATTGTTTTATCGGCTATCTTTTTAAATGCTTTTTTTAAGTTTAAAGCAGATAAAAAAGCTAAAACCGTTATTGGGAAAGTAATTGAATAAACTCTGCTTTTTTTCTTCGGGAGACTTCTAGCTTAGAACCATCGCTCATTACTACATAACCACCATCTCCTCTAACATATTTTTTTACATGAAGTAAATTAATATAATACGAACGGTGAATTCTGTAAAATTGCTCATTAACTAACATTTCTTCATACTCGCCAATTTGCTTTGAAGTAACAAAATGTTTGTCTTGACCAACCACATGAACATCGGTATAACTTCCCTCAGAGTGAAATCGGATGATGTCTTTTATCTTAATAAAATTCAATCCTTCACCATCATGGATAACAATTTTTTGTTCTTGTCCGCTATCACCAGAAGATAAATTATTGAGTAGTGTTTTTAGCTTGTTATTGGTTAATTCTTGGTTTCTAATTTTTGATTTAAATCTGTTTATGGCGGCTTCTAACTCATCCGCATCAATGGGTTTTAACAAATAATCTAATGCACTATATTTAATGGCTTTTATAGCATAATGATCATAAGCAGTGGTAAAAATCACATCGAAATTAATATTTTCTAATTTTTCTAATAAATCAAAACCATTTTCTCCTGGCATTTCAATATCTAAAAACAACAAATCGGGTTGATGTTCTTCAATAGCCGAAACAGCTTCTTTTGCATTGGCAGCTTGAGCTTTAATTTCTATATCGAAAAACTCTTTTAGTATGGTAGCCAAATGCTCTCTTCCGCCTTTTTCGTCATCTACTATAATTGCTTTATACATATTTTCACTATTTAAATTGGCACATATAATTCCACCCGTGTTCCTGCCGGTTGGTTGTTTATTTTAAGGTCGTTTATTTTTACGGAAAGCTGATTACCATTAAGCGAGTTTAACAGCTCTACTCGTTCTTTAGTAATGTTCATCCCAAAAGAAGGAGAAGTAGTGTTTTTCTTGAGCTTAATAGCGTTTTCACGTCCAATTCCGTTGTCTTCTATCACGCATTTTAGCAAATGTTCATTTTCTGGCAAAAACTGTATTCTTATTATTCCATTTCCCTCTTTATGAGATATTCCGTGCCAAATGGCATTTTCAACGTAAGGCTGTATAAGCATTGATGGTACTTGTTCGTATTGCGTATCTATGGTTTCATCCACCAAAATTTCGTACGAAAACTTGTTGTTTAATCGCAATTGTTCTAACTCTAAATATAAGGTAAGTGTTTCTATTTCATCTTTTAAAGAGATTCGTTGACGCTTAGTATTGGATAAGGTGGCCCGCATCAGTTTAGCAAATTTACTCAAGTAAATGGAGGCATCTTTACTTTCATTTTTAGAAATAAAATTTTGGATAGAATTAAGGGTATTAAAAATAAAGTGTGGATTCATTTGCGAACGAAGAGCCTGTAATTCTGAAGCTAATGCTCTTTGTTTTTGCTCTTCAATTTGTTTGTTTTTTAGTTGATTTTGTTTTTGAATTAAAAAGTAAATTAAGAATCCTATAATAATTACACCAAAAACAAGCGTTAATAAAAACCATGCTGACATGTAAAATGGAGGTTGAATGGTAAATGAAATAACTGAAGGTACGGTACTCCAAATTCCTGAATCGTTCATGGCAAAAACTTTAAAAGTATAGCTACCGGGAGCTAACGAAGTATAATAGATAGAGGTATTTACAGTATAAATCCATTCTTTATCAAATCCTTCTAACATGTATTTATATTGAATACCGGACGGACTATTGCTTATTCCGCTAATATTAAATTCAATAGCGTTGTTTTCATGACTCAATTCATAATGACTTAATGTGGTGGTGTCTTTACCGTTAATTTTCACACTGTTTATAAAAACCGATGGAGGCAAAGAATCTTGCCTAACCCTATCTGTTCTAATGGTTTTGGAGTTGATTGGCTTTTCAGTTTGCTGATCAGTAGGTAAGTTTTTTAAAATAAACTTGCTTTGCACTTTTTCATTTTCAATTTCTGTAGATGAAAAAATAGCTGGAGAACTGTAAGTTATAGTGGAGTTAGCATCAATGTTTTCTAGTTCTTTTTCTAATTTAAAAACGCCATTCCCAGAAGTGCCAAACCACAAATTGCCTTTAGCATCTTCGGCAACAGAAATAACGGTTTGATTTCCTAAATATCGAGTAATATTGGTTTCTTTCAAACTTCCATCGGCATAAGAAATGATACCGCCACTATTTAGTGCAAACCAAATTTTGCCTTGTGAATCTTGAAAAATAAATTCTACATTTTTTTCTACAAAAATCCTATTCAAGAAAGTCGCATTGTTAAACCTTATTACCTCGTGCTGTTTAGAAAATAAGTAGGTTTTATCTTGTAGTTGAACAATGTTTGTCCTAGAGTTTCCCGCTGCTTCTGCTAATGGAATAGTAAAGCTATTGGAATTTGTATTAACAAAAAGCTCGTTTTTAGAAGTGTTTTGGTTGTTTCCTGAAATTAATTTTCCATCAAACTTTACAACAAAATAGGGGTAAGGACTTAATTTTAAGTTGGAAATGGTTTCGGTTTTTAAATCAATTTGAATTAAAGCACTACCCACAATTGTACTTATATAAAAAGCAGAATCAGCAAAAATTACAGAGTTAATGATTTTATTCTCTACTCGTTTTTGAACCAATTTATTAAAAGGAAAAGGCACCAATTGGTTATTTTTTATTTCAAAAATTTCTCCGTAGATACTCCAAACATACAGGTTTTTAGGCGTCTTTATAAATTTAGAAAGATTTTCTTCGATTATAATTTTAGATAAGTTCTTGTTTTTTAATTCAAAAACACCTTCGCTACTAATAAACAGCATTTTATTTTTATGTTCAACAATGTCGTTAAATTGCAGGTAAGGAGAAGTGGAAGACTTGTAATTACTGAAAGAAGGATTTTGAGCGAATAGAACTTCACTAAAAATAACGAATTGTATGATGATTATTAATCTTAACAAACCTCCAAATTTTTGATGAAAAGTAGTGATTTTTTGTTTTACAATCAACAACTAATATTGTTTTGGTCGATTTTAATATATAAACGGTAGGGTTTAGTATATAAAAGGTTATTTGTTAAATAGAAAAACTAAGTCTAATACCGGTGAAGTATGTGTATAAGAAAATAGCACGCTTTTAGATGAAAAATCATAAGCTGTAATAGTATTTCCGTCAATTAAATAAAGTTCGTTAGAGAAAGCATCATACTTTATTTTAGTAGCGTTTATTCCGTTTAAATAAGGTAAAGTAGAGTGAGTATTAGCATTAATTAGCACTAAATTTCCGTTTTGAGCAATTAAATAAACTCCTGTACTAATTTCTTCTGTAGCTATAATTGTTCCTGCCGAGAGGTTAAAAGGAGTACTTTTTGTATTAAATTGAGCATCATAAATTTGTATTTTACCATCATTGGTAGTGTAGTCATTGGCTAATAATACCGCTTTATTTGGAGCGAAAGCAAAAATATCAATTACATCTTCTGTTAGTTGTAACTGATGAACTATTTTTCCGGAGTTGGTCCAATATGTTGTAATAAACCTGGTATTGTTTCCTATGGCTTTTTCTTCAGAAATGAAAACATTGTCGTGTACTAAACCATTTTCGGGATAATAACTTGTTTGAACATTTGAAAAGTAAGTAGGACTTCCATTAGAGTTGTAAGCTCTGATTTCACCGTTTCTTATACCTACATACAATTCTTTATCATAAAAAAACACATTGGTATAATAAGGAACAGATGAGTTAGGAAAAGCTAGACTCCAAGCTTGGTTTCCAGTAGCTACATCGTAAGCCATAATTTTTCCATTATATTCTCCAACGGTTATTAATTGTTGACCATAAGAGTTGGCGGCCCCACCTAAAAAATCTGAGTTTACCGTTTTAAATAAATTAGCACTATTTCCATTTAACTCGTAAATAGAAGTCGAGCTTCCTGAGTTATCATAAAAAAAGACACCTGTCCTTATTTTTGGGATTTCACCATAAGAAATATTAATGTATTTACTGGTTGTATTATTTCCATCACTTGCTTGAATACTAAAATAATATTGTCCTGAAGGCATGTGTAAATCATCGAAAAAATAAGGTTCATTAAAAGAAAAAGATTTTTCGTTTGGTGTAAACGAAATGGTTGGTAAAACAGGTATGTCGTTACTGTTTCTTAAGGAAATAGAAACACTTTTAATAGTATTATTATCACTAACTGAGCCAGTTATAAAAATGGTGTCATTTCCATTTATTTGCTGGTTATTAAAAGGTGATGAAATAGAAATTCTAGGCACTTCTTCGTCCGTAATTTTTTCGCAAGAACTTAAAAAAACTAGGAAGCTTAACAATAATAATATGGCTATTCTATTTATCATAATCAGAGTAAAATTAATGCTTTTTTTAGAAACAACTACAACTAACCATTTTGTTACTTATAAAAATGATGATATAGGATGTAACATTTGCTTAATTCATACAATAAATAAACAATTGAAAATAGAATTTACACTTCTAAATAGTAAGCCTTAACTCTTGTTCTAAGATTATAAGCCGATGCCATTACTTCTCCGTAAGCTCCACCAGAATATATAGCTATTAAATCTCCTCTTTGAGTTTCGGGTAAATCTAAGGCTTTAGCAAAACAATCAGACGATTCGCAGATGGGACCAACTACATCATATCGTTCTGTTTGCTTACTTTTTGAAGTGATGTTAGTTATTTTGTGTGTGGCTTGGTATAAGGCAGGACGAATAAGCTCTGTCATGCCAGCATCTACAATAGCAAAGTTGGTTTTAATGCCTTTTTTTACATACAATACTTTGGTAATTAAACTTCCGCATTGAGCTACAACAGCTCTGCCCAACTCAAAATGTAATTGTTGGTTCGGGCGAAGTTGTAATACATCATTAAACAGTTTAAAAAAAGTTTTAAAATCAGGAATTTTATTGATTTCCGGATTTTCATAATCTATTCCTAACCCTCCACCAACATTTATATGCTCAACAATAATATGATGATTATAAAACCATTCTTGAATTTCGTTTACTCGTAAACACAAACCCTTAAAAACAGACAAATCAGTTATTTGTGAACCTATGTGAAAATGTAATCCTATTAACTTAATATTAGTGAGTTGCTCTAATGATTTCAATACATCTTCTAACTCCCATAAATTAATTCCAAATTTATTTTCTTCCAATCCGGTAGTAATATAATGATGCGTTTTAGCATTTACATTCGGATTAATTCTCAGTGCAATAGAAGCGGTTTTGTTTTTCTTTTTTGCCAATTCATTAATCACTTCCATTTCTGGGATGGATTCACAATTCAAACAAAAAATATCGTTTTCTAAAGCAATGTTTATTTCTTCATCAGATTTTCCTACACCGGCAAAAACAATTCTATCTGATGAAAAATTACACTCTTTAGCTTTTAGAATTTCATTGCCGCTAACACAATCGGCTCCCAAACCATAAGCATTAATTTTTTCTAAAATTTTGTTGTTGGCATTGGCTTTTAGAGCATAATGTACATGGAAATTATATTTTTTGGCTTCAGAAGTAAGTAATTGCAGGGTTTCTTCCAGCAAGGGAAGTTGGTAGTAATAAAAAGGTGTTTTTAACTCCTCAAATCTTTTTATTTCTGATGGTGTAAAGTTCATTAGAAAAGAGTGTTGTGTAGTGATTGTAATGCTTCTTTTTTATCTGCAGTGTTCACCAAAACCGAGACATTATGAAAGCTTCCTCCATAGGAAATCATTCTTAATGGGATGTTTTTTAATGCTCCAAAAATTTGTAACGCATATCCTTTACTTTCCGCAATAAAATCTCCTACAATACAAATAATGCTTAGGTCTTTATCTACCTCTACTGTTCCAAATTTTTTTAAATCTTGTACAATTTCATTCAAGAATTTAGTGTCGTCAATAGTTACCGAAACAGCTACTTCTGAAGTAGTAATCATATCAATAGAAGTTTTGTAGGTTTCAAAAATTTCAAATACTTTTCTTAAGAAACCGTGAGCCAATAACATTCTCCCCGACTTAATTTTAATGGCAGTAATCCCATCTTTAGCAGCAATAGCTTTTATGCCTTGTTTTTGAGTTTCGTTACAAATAATAGTTCCTGTAGCATCAGGCTGCATCGTATTTTTAAGCCTTACGGGAATGTTAGCCAATTTTGCAGGCAACACACTTGATGGATGCAAAATTTTAGCTCCGAAATAAGCTAACTCAGCCGCCTCATCAAAAGACAATCCTGATAAAGGTTTAGTATTTTCAACTATACGAGGGTCGTTGTTGTGAAAACCATCAATATCTGTCCATATTTGAATTTCTTCAGCATTGGTAGCAGCTCCAATTAATGAAGCTGAATAATCGCTTCCGCCTCTTTTTAAATTATCAATTTCTCCGTAAGTATTTCTGCAAATAAATCCTTGAGTGATAAATATATTAGTAGATGGCTGTTCTGTAAGTTCTTTTTGGATATGTTCTTTTATGTAAGTGGTATTAGGTTCTCCTTCTTCATCAATTCGCATAAAGTTTAGTGCAGAAATTAAGCTAGATGAAATTTTTTGTTCCTCTAAATAATAGTGAAACAAGGCGGTTGAAAGCATTTCACCTTGAGCCAATATGGCTTTTTCTTCAAAAAGAGTGAACATATCTTGCGTAAAAGCTCTAACATAAGAAAAATGAGATTTGATTAATTCTAATCCTTTTTCTTTATACTTTGTCGAGGAGTAAAGCGCTTTAACTACTTGCTCGTAGTTTTTTTCTAATAAGTTTATTTGTTCGTTTGCTGCTTCTATATTTTTTTGATACAGATATCCGGCAATTTCTACCAAACTATTGGTTGTTCCTGCCATAGCAGAAAGTACCACTATTTTTCTTTCGGGAGTATTAATAAGGTTGGCTACTTCTTTCATTCTGGTAGCAGAACCTACAGATGTTCCTCCAAATTTTAAGACTAACATATAAAGCACTTTAATTTGGCGGCAATATTACAAAATTTAGTTTGTTATATTTTTAAATTTTTGTTAAAAATATAACTTTATAAAAATAACGTGCCTACCTTATACTTAATAATAACCTTCTTCTATCAATTCAAAGTCGAGTTGTTTTTTGGCTAAATCGGCTCGTTTTACTTTAATTTTTACTTCATCGCCCATTCGGTATTCTTTTCCGGTTTTTCTGCCTTTAGCACAATAATTATCTTTATCAAAGTAATAATAATCGCTAGCAATATCTTGCATTCTTACCATTCCTTCGCACATGTTTTCTATAATTTCTACATAGATTCCCCATTCGCTAACTCCGGAAATAATGCCCATAAACTCTTCTCCGATTTTATCTTGTAAGAATTCTACTTGTTTATATTTAATAGACTTTCTTTCTGCTTCAGAGGCCAACATTTCCATATCAGAGGAGTGTTTACATTGCTCTTCTAGTTTAGCAGGGTTTACATCTCCACCACCATCTAAATAATGTTGTAATAAGCGGTGAGCCATTACATCAGGATATCTTCGTATAGGAGAGGTAAAATGCGAATAGTGCGAAAAATTTAATCCGTAATGTCCTACATTTTTGGTAGAATAAACTGCTTTTGCCATTGTTCTAATGGTAAGTTGCTCTATCATATTCTCCTCAGCCTTTCCTTTTACTTCTTCTAATAAATGATTGATGGAATTGGCAACTTCTTTTCCTCCTGTGGCTAAACTATAACCGAACTTTTTCACAAATTCCGATAAGGTTTGCAGTTTCTCCTGATTAGGTTCATCGTGTATTCTGTAAACAAAAGTTTTAGGCTTTTTATTTTTTTCTGAGGGTTTTCCTACAAATTCAGCTACTTTTTTATTGGCTAGTAGCATAAATTCTTCAATTAATTTATTAGCATCTTTACTTTCTTTAAAATAAACGCCTAATGGTTTTCCATCTTCATCAATATGAAACTTAACTTCTAATCTATCAAAAGCGATAGATCCGGTTTGGAAGCGTTTTTTACGCAATTTTTTTGCTAGCGTATCTAATATTAAAATTTCTTCAGTAAAATCTCCTTCGCCTTTTTCAATACGTTCTTGTGCTTCTTCATAGGCAAATCTTCTATCCGAAAAAATTACCGTTCTTCCAAACCATTCACTAAGTACTTTGGCATCATCATCTAATTCAAAAACGGCTGAAAAACAAAGTTTGGTTTCTTGCGGACGAAGAGAACAAACACCATTAGAAAGCATTTCGGGCAACATAGGTACTACTCTGTCTACTAAATAAATGGAGGTCGCTCTTTTGTAAGCTTCTTTATCTAAAATACTATCGGGTTGAATGTAATGAGAAACATCAGCAATGTGTACACCTATTTCCCAGTTTCCGTTTTCCAATTTTTGAATAGATAAGGCATCATCAAAATCTTTGGCATCTGCGGGGTCGATAGTAAAAGTAGTTACGGCTCTAAAATCTCTTCGTTTTTTAATCTCTTGAGCTGTAATTTCTACAGGTAATTTTTCAGCTTCGCGTTCTACATTTGGTGGAAATTCGTAAGGCAAACCATACTCTGCTAAAATAGCGTGCATTTCGGTATCGTTTTCACCAGGTCTTCCCAGCACATCTATTATTATCCCATAAGGATTTTTTTTATTCTCAGGCCATTCGGTAATTTTTGCTACCGCTTTATCGCCATCTTTTGCCCCTTTAAGGTTTTCGTTGGTAATAAAAATATCCATAGGCATTCTGGGGTCGTCAATAGCTAAAAAAGCAAAGTTTTTAGATTTTTGAACAACGCCAATAAACTGAGTTTTGGCTCTTTGAACAATTTCAACAATTTCTCCTTCTAACTTGTTGCTGTTCTTCTTACTCGGATAAACATTTACCTTAACAATATCACCATTAAGGGCATTTTTGGTATTTTTTGAATGAATATAAATATCGGTATCAGCATCTTCTATAACCACATAAGCAGAACCACTTTGAGTCATATCTACTTTACCCTCTACAAAATTGGATGATGCTTTTAGTTTAAATGAACCTCTTTGCGGTTCAAATAACCTGCCTTGTTCTACCAATTCGTCTAAAATAATACTGATTAGTTTTTTGTTAGAAATATCTTTTATTCCTAAGGCTTTACTAATTCTTTTATAATTAAGTGCGGTAGTCGGATTTTGGTTAAAAATGGAAATAATTTGCTGTTCCAGCGTTTGTTTAAAGTTTCCTGACTTTTCTTTTTTGTTATGTTTTGGTGTCATATTACAAAGTAAATACTAAAAAAGTAATATTCCTCATTTTAAAACTCAAAATCATGTTTTAGGTGATTAATTGATAGAATGGTAATTCAAATTTAACTTTGCTTTAGTAAGTTGAAAAATTTATTTACTCATTTTACTTTATAATAATTAAACTTTTTATTTACTTTCGTTTGTATGAAATGGAAATTAAATTTGATTCTACTTACCCTTATAAGTTCGTGCGTTGAAAACGAACAAAAAATAAATACAGTTATGGATTTAGAGCAATTGCAAGAAGGAAGATGGTTAATGAATTTTCAATTAACCCCTGAGCAACAATTGCCTGTATTTTTCGATTTACAGAAAAAAAATAACCAAATAGATGTGGTTTTTATTAATGGAAATGAAAAAGTTCCGGTAAAGAATTTTGTTTTTAAAGACAATAAATTTATTGCGGAAGATCCTGTTTTTAACTCGTGGTACGAAATAGAATTTATTGACAACAATCATATTAGAGGTAATTGGTTTAAGGATAAAGCGGATTATAAAGTTCCTTTTACAGCCGTTTTTACAGATAAAAACCGATTTCCAACTACCAACAATACTACTGAACAAGTTGATGTTAATGGAAAATGGAAAGTTGATTTTAGTGCTGCAAATCCCGATCAACATTATCCGGCAATTGGTTTATTTGAGCAAGATGGAGATAAAGTTACAGGTACCTTTATTACAGAAACAGGCGATTACCGTTTTTTAGAAGGTAATGTTTATGGAAACGAATTACTATTATCTTGTTTTGACGGTTCGCATGCTTTTTTATTTAAAGCTACTTTAGAAAAGGACTCTTTGAAAGGACAGTTTTGGTCGGGATTGCATTGGGAAGAACCTTGGGTTGGTGTTAGAGATAATGATTACGAACTTGCTCATCCCGATTCACTTACTTTTTTAAATGAGGGTTATGATAAAATTAAATTTTCTTTTGAAAATACTGAAGGGAAAATTATTAGTTTAACTGATGAAAGGTATAAAGGAAAAGTAGTTTTAGTTAACATTATGGGTCCTTGGTGTCCGAATTGTAAGGACGAAACGGCTTTTTTAACGGAACTGTATGAAAGAAAAAAAGAGAAGGGACTAGAAATTATAGCACTTTCGTTTGATAGAACGGAAGATAAAGAAGTGGCAAAGAAAAATATAGAAAAAATTAAAACTCATTTTAATGCTCAATATGAATTTCTATTAGCAGGGAAGGCTAGTAAAATTGAAGCTGCTAAAGCGTTACCTATGCTTAATCATATTATGTCTTACCCAACTACTATTTTTATTGATAAACAAGGCAAAGTAAGAAAAATTCGTACTGGTTTTTATGGTCCAAGTACCGGAAATTACCATATTAGATATACAGAGTCTATTTATGATTTTATAGATAAGTTGTTGGAGGAGTAAAAAAGTATTTAAAAATACTTAGGAGTGCTTTGAGTATTTAGGAGTTAAGGGTAAAGTAATTAACATATTTCCGCTTCAAAAAGTGCTGCGAAGTGTTTTTTTAGTTTTTCTTTTACTTCTTTCATATCTACTTTTCTGCCTAATTCTTGATACATGGAGGTAACTTGTTTGTCATCAATTCCGCAAGGAATAATATTTCCGAAATACGATAAATCGGGATGAATATTAAAAGCAAAACCATGCATGGTTACCCATCTACTGCAACGAACGCCCATAGCACAAATTTTTCTTGCTTTTCTTGGGTCGTCAGCATCTAACCAAACACCTGTGTAGCCTTCATATCTTCCTGCTTCAATTCCGTACTCTGCTAACGTTCTAATAATCATTTCCTCTAAAAAACGCAGGTATTTATGAATGTCTGTAAAAAATAGATCTAAATCTAAAATGGGGTAGCCAACTATTTGTCCCGGACCATGGTAGGTAATATCTCCACCACGATTTATTTTGTAATAGGTTGCTCCTTTTTGCTTTAGCATGGCTTCCGAAAGTAACAAATGTGCTTCATCGCCACTTTTTCCAAGTGTATAAACGTGCGGATGTTCGCAAAAAAGTAAATGGTGTTGAGTTGGGGTGTTGCTATCGTCTTTTCTATTTTGAATTTTAATATCAATGGTTTCCTTAAAAAGTTGCTCTTGAAAATCCCAAGCTTCTTTGTAATCTATTAATCCTAAATCGTTAAATAAAACTTTTTGCATGCTTAAAGGTGTTGAATTTTTATTGCTGAAGAGCAAAATCTAAATAATGATATAAATCTACCGGATGGTAATTAGGTAAGTTTTCTCCTCTTTTATTACCCAACCTAACGATAACTAAACGTTTTGCAGGAATGGTAATAATATACTGACCCTGAATTCCTCTGGCGTAGAAAAACCTCATGTTTTTATGTTCGCCTGTCCAAAGCTGGAAACCATAAAAATCGACCATCTTACCCTTAGCATCTTTTAATCCCTGACGATAATTCATGGCTTGTTTAAGGTAATCTTCGCTAATTATGGTTTGTCCGTTCCATTTACCTTTGTTTATAATCAGCTGACCAACACGAGCAAAATCTCTAGCATTGGCATAAAAACAACAATAGGCTTTTTCTCTTCCGTTTTCGCTATCTAAATTCCAAAGCGCTGCATTTTTTGCTCCTAAAGGTTGCCAAATTTTTTCGCTCATGTATTCGGCAATAGTTTGTCCGGTAGCTTTTTCTAAAACAAATGAAAGAATAAGGGTATTTCCACCCAAATAACGCCAGGTTTTTCCGGGAGTTTCGGTTACCTCATAATCTTTATTTAGTTCGTATAAATCTGTGCCATAATATGCTTTCGCCATATGTCCGAAGGGACTTTTATAGTCTTCATCAAAATTAATTCCTGAGCTCATATTAAGTAGGTGTTTAATTGTAAGTTCAGGATGATTTTTATATTCTGGTAAATAATCAGCAACAGGGTCGTGAATGCTTTTAATTTTACCTTCATCTATGGCAATTCCTACTAATAAGGCAACAAACGTTTTAGCAACAGAAAAAGAATTGGTTAGTGAATTTTCATTGTAGCCTTTCCAATATTTCTCACAAACCAATTCGCTATCTTTTACCACTAAAAATGCAACAGGGTCGTATTTTTCTATTTCTTTGAGGAGGTTTTTATCAATTTTTTTATTAAAATCTTTGCTGATTAACCAAGGTGTATAAGTTCCTGCCTCTACTTTTCTATTTTCAAAAATATGGTGTTCATTAATGCTTGGTCCAGATTTCCCAACTAAATAGGTGGTAGCAACAGCTTTAAACAAGTGTTGATGTCCGGTAATAACGGCTAATAAAGAAGCCAGTGCAATAAGCACTATTAACCCACCTAAAATTCTTTTTAACCAACGCATAACGTAATTTTTAATGCAAAACTAAGGCAATTTCTTTGTTTAACCGTAAAGAAATTAAAAGTTCGACTTAATAATTTATAAAAAGGCAGTTAAGATAAATTAAAGCCTAATATTCCAAATAATTTCATTGTCCCAATTTGGGCGGATTTTTATGGCTTTTTGGTAATGAATTACTGTTTCGGGTTGTTGGGTTTTTATATAATCTCCAGTATCCCACTTTTTGTTGTTGTTTTCGTCAATAATTAAATGCAATGCATAGTCTCCCGGGGTTAAAAAAGTATAATTGATGGTTTGACTGTTGCTAATGTATTTTTCGTCAATAATTTTATTGTTTCGTAATAATTGTAAAATGTATGGGGTTTCAAAATTCAAATCCATTTTCAATATAATATTGCCGTAATCCGATTCTTTTTTGGTTTTAAAACTAGCAATAACACTATCATTTTCCAACCCTAAAATATCCTGAAAAGTTGTTGGAAGGATTTGTAAAACATAACCTGTATTTTCTTTAAAAGAATAGCTTATTTCATAGTTTCGGGTATTGTTATGTTGGGTAATTTCAAATTTAACAGGAACAGAATCTTCTAACAGTATAATATTTTCTTGATTAAAAATGTTTATTGGACGAGGAGTAGATAGGAGGATATTTTTATTCAAATCGAAAATAGGAATTACATTAGAGCTTAGTGTTAAGGTAGTGTCTTTAAATTTTGATTGTTCAATAAAAGTTACAGCAGAAGTATCTAATATTTTTTTACCTTCACTAACATAATATTCCACTTCTTTAAAATTTCCCACACCTAATAACCAGTGTGTAATAGTATCATTAGTAGGGTTTCTTTCTTCTATGTACCACCTAATTTTTTCTTTTATATTGGTGCTTATTACTACATTTTCTGAAGGCTGATTAAGGTAAAAAACAACTTTGCCAAATTCCTTATGTTCTACTTTTTTCACATACTGGTTATCTTGTTTTTCTTCAAAAAGAAACAATTGTTGTTCTGACAAGTTACTATCTAAGTTGATGGTATTTTCAAAAAAAGCAATTTGTTCGTTGGGTAAATCGTAAATATAATTGCTGTTAATATCTTCTAAAGCAAATACTTTGTATGTTCCTTTTGCAATGTTAGAAACGGAAAAATTGCCTTCTTTATCTGTAATAGCAACATATTTAGGTTTCTTTAAATAAGGAACGGAATCATCTAAATTTTGATAAAGCATTACATATACTTTTTCTTTTGGTTTAAGGTCTTGAGCAAAAAGTACATTACCAGAAAAAGACAGCGAATCTAAATAATCGCCTGTAGAAAAAACATATTTGTAATTCGGTATGGGATTGTTTTCGGTAATATCAATAATGGCATTCCCGAAATTGATGCTGTAAGTGGTATTGGGAGTAAGTTCTTCTTTTAATTTAATAACCAAACTTTTACCCTTAACGCTTATTTCGGGAGTTTTTTCCATAACAGGCGAAACAATTAGCTGCTGCTGAAGGTTTTGAAGTCTAATAAATTCATCAAACTCAATGGTAATCGTCTTTTCAGCAAAGTGAGTGCTTTTATTTTCGGGGCTACTTTTTAGTTCTTTTGGAGGAGTTTCATCTTTATCGCCACCGGTAAGTGGAACTACCTGAGCACAACTGTAAATTAATATTGCAATAATTAGGTATGTAAAAAACTTAACTTTCATGCAATATCACTAATTAGTTGAGCAATTTTGTTGAGGTAAACTTCATCTGTTTGGTCGAAGTCTGCTAATTTTTCGCTGTCCACATCAATTACCATTATTACTTCCTTATTTTTATTGAAAACCGGTATCACAATTTCCGATTTAGATAAGGAGCTACAAGCAATATGTCCTGGAAATTGGTCAACATCAGGAACCACAATGGTTTTAGCTTCTTGCCAAGCAGTTCCACAAACACCTTTACCTTTTTTTATGCGTGTACAAGCTATTGGACCCTGAAAAGGACCTAATACTAATTCATCGTTTTTTACGAAATAAACACCTACCCACCAAAAATTAAAGGCTTGTTTTAAAGCAGCGATAAGGTTAGCTAAATTAGCAACAAGGTCATTTTCGCCACTAACCAAAGCAGTAAGTTGAGGAATAAGTTCTTGGTACTTTTCCTCTTTGCTAACTTGCTGATTGATGAATAATTCTTCTGCCATACAAGGCAAAAGTAGGAATAATTAGGTTTTGATGCTACGAATAATATGCGAACTTAGTTTAACCAATAACAATTCCCTTTAACGCTAACATTTTGTAAGTTTGTAAAAAATTTTAAGTGTATGGAAACAAAAACAATCACCAGATTTTTTTACAGGTTATTAAAAGATCAAACAGATATTTCTGAAACCATGGCAATTTATGCTAATGTAGTTATCAATTTTATCTTGCTTTTAATTATGGGATATATTCTCTATAAGGTATTAAGAGGATTCTCAGAAAAAATCGTTCATAATTTAGCGTCAAAATCAAAAACCAAGTTTGATGATTTTTTAGTTGAAAACAAAACCTTTTTGCATCTTGCTAATTTAATTACACTCTATATCATTTCGGCTTTTATTCCTGATATTTTAATTGACTTTCCACATTTAGAAAAATATGCCGAAATGTTGGTTAGAGTGTTGGTTGTTGTGATGAGCATTTGGTTGATAAGGAGTGTTTTAACAACATTTAAAGACTTTCTTAAAACCATTACTGCATTTAAAGATAAACCTATTGAAAGTTATATCCAAGTGTTTATGATTATCACTTGGTTGTTTGGGTTTATTATTATTTTTTCCATTATTACCGGTAAACCTTTTTTACATTTTCTAACTGCTTTAGGAGCTTTATCAGCAGTTTTGTTGTTAATTTTTAAAGACACTATTTTAGGTTTTGTAGCCAGTATTCAGGTGAGTGTAAACGATACGGTAAGAATTGGAGATTGGATTTCTATGGAAAAATATGGAGCTGATGGAGATGTGTATGAAATTAATCTCTCTACTGTAAAAGTGAGGAATTTTGATAATACTATTACTACTATTCCTACTTATTATTTGATTTCTGATTCATTTAAAAACTGGCGTGGTATGAGTATTTCGGGTGGAAGAAGAATTAAAAGAGCAGTTATTATTAAATCTACTAGTATAAAATTCTTAACGAATGAAGAAATAACCAAGTTTAAAGAAATTCAGTTAGTTACAGATTATATAGATCATAGACAGGCTGATATTAATAAACATAACGAGCAGAATAACATAGATAAATCTGTATTAATTAATGGTAGAAATATGACCAATTTTGGTTTATTTAGAAAATATGTAGATGCTTATTTACATGAACATCCTGCAATTAATAAAGAAATGATGATAATGACACGCCAATTGGAACCAACTCCAACAGGAATTCCTTTAGAAGTTTATGCTTTTAGTAAAGATAAGGCTTGGGCAAATTATGAGCATATTATGGCAGATATCTTCGATCATATTTTGGCGGCAGTTCCTTATTTTCAATTAGAAGTTTTTGAGTACCCTACGGGGAAGGATTTTTCATCACTTAATTCCAATAATGAACTTTAACCTCATTAACTAAGACTTTCCTCTAGGGTGAAAATCTAAAATAGATTGACGCAAATAGTCACTATCAAGATGAGTATAAATTTCGGTTGTAGTAATAGATTCGTGTCCTAGCATTTCTTGAACAGCACGTAAATCAGCTCCACCGTCAACTAAGTGAGTGGCAAAAGAATGTCGGAAAGTATGTGGACTAACAGTTTTGTTGATTCCTGCTTGTTGAGTTAACTTTTTTATGATGGTAAAAATCATTACTCGGGTAAGCTGTTTCCCTCTTCGGTTTAAAAACAAAATATCCTCACTGGCCTTGTCAATTTTTGGTAGATGATTTCTTACATGTTCTATGTAAATAGTAATGTGTTTGACAGCAGCTCCACCAATAGGAGTAATTCGTTCTTTATCGCCTTTTCCCACAACACGTACAAATCCCTCATCTAATAATAAATGAGAAATTTGTAATCCGATTAACTCAGAAACTCGCAAACCACAACTGTAGAGAGTTTCTAAAATGGCTTTGTTTCTTAACCCTTCAGGAGTGCTGAGGTCAATTACTGCAATAATTTTATCAATTTCTTCAATGGTAAGTACTTCGGGAAGTTTTCTGCCAATTTTAGGTGTTTCTATCAACTCCACAGGAGAAACAGTAATAATTTCTTCTAGCAATAAATAATTGTAAAAGGCTTTAATTCCTGAAATTATTCTAGATTGACTTCTAGCATTTAACCCAATTTCACTTACCCATTTTAAAAAAGATTCGACATGTTTTTGCGTAACTTTTTCGGGAGCAAGATGAATTTCACTCATATCTAAATACTGAAAAAGCTTTTCAACATCTGCAACATAGGCATTTACAGAGTTTTTTGCCAACGATTTTTCCAGCTGGAGGTATGCTCTAAATCCTTTTATGGTGGGATTCCAGTTCATGGTTGGTTAATTATTCCTCCACATAATTATTTGTGTTTTATTTTCGTAAACGGAAATATCTTTTTTAAAGATGAGATGAACCAAATCTATAAGGGGTAAAATACCAAATCCTCCAAAAGTAACGGAGTAAATTATAGGAGTTCTTTGGTGTGTTCCCATATAAATTCGATGTCCACCCAAAATACCGGTAAAAATGGTAAAAAGAATGGCCTTCCCTCTTTTAAACTTTACTTCTCCATTATCCAGAACTTCCATTTCTAGTTCAGTAGTAGTAAATATTTCACCATCAAGTGTACTCAAAGAGTCTTTTTTAATGGTAGAAGAAAACAAACTACCTACAAGTAACAAAAAACAAATTATGGTTAAGAAATACTTCATTATTTTTTGGTGATTAAAGTTAAAATATCTTTTAAAATAGTATTAACTGATTCTTCAACGGTTTTATTGGCAGTTTTTACAACAATAGCTGCATTTTCGGGAACTTCAAATGGAGCATTAATGCCTGTAAAATCTTTAATTTCTCCTGCTCGAGCTTTTTTATAAAGTCCTTTTACATCACGTTGTTTGCAAATTTCTAGAGGTGTATCAATAAAAACTTCCACAAAATTTTCGGCTCCAATAATTTCTTTTGCTGCATTTCTTATGGCATTGGTAGGACTAACAAAACAGTTAATGGTAATCACACCACAATTCACAAATAATTTAGAAACTTCTGCAATTCTTCTTATGTTTTCTGTTCTATCGGCATCAGAAAACCCTAAGTTATTGTTGATGCCAGTTCTTATATTGTCACCATCCAAGACTTGAGTTAAGAATCCTTTCTGTGTTAATTCTTTTTCTAAAGCAATAGCTATGGTACTTTTTCCTGAACCGGAAAGACCCGTCATCCAAATTACTTTAGCTGTTTGGTTGAGTAGCTGTTCTTTTTCTTTTCTTCCGACAATTTGGTCGAAAATTGGGAATATATTTTTTTGGTTATCCATGAAAAAATGATTGTGAAGAAGTACAAAAATAGCTTTTTATAAAACACCAATAAAACTTCGGGGCTTTTACTTATCTTTGGAGTTCAATTTTTTAACTATGAGTAATAAAAAAGTGATTTTAGATTATAATGCAACGCCTGTTATTGACCAGGTTGGGGTGTTAGATAGAATAGATAGAATAACCTCGAGGAGTTTAAAAAAAGATGCTAAAATGCACGGATTGAAGTTAGCATTGAGCATGATAGATTTAACCACTCTCGAAGGAGCTGATACTGATAAAAAAGTCATTCAATTGTGTAATAAAGCCATGCATTTACATGATGCTATGCCCGGATTACCTACAGTTGCTGCAGTATGTGTTTACCCCAATTTTGTGGAAACAGCTAAGAAAACACTTAAAGGGACAAAAATAAAAGTCGCATCAGTGGCTACAGCTTTTCCTTCAGGACAATCGAGCAGAGAAATAAAATTATTAGATACCAAATTAGCTGTTGATAATGGTGCTGATGAGGTGGATATGGTAATTAGTAGAGGCAGATTTCACGAAGGAGATTATAGTTTTGTTTTTGATGAAATAGCTGCTATTAAAGAAGCTTGTGGAAAAGCACGTTTAAAGGTAATTTTAGAAACAGGTGAGCTAGGAACTTTTGATAAAGTAAGAAGAGCTAGCGATATAGCTATTTATGCCGGAGCAGATTTTATTAAAACATCAACAGGAAAAATTAGTCCTGCTGCTACTTTGCCGGTTACTTCGGTAATGTTGGAGGCGATTAAAGATTACTATTACAAAACAGGAATACAAGTAGGGATGAAGCCAGCAGGAGGCATTTCTAATGCTAAGTTGGCATTACAGTATTTATTGTTGGTAAAAGAAACATTGGGGGATGCTTGGTTAACTAACGAATGGTTTAGGTTTGGAGCAAGTAGTTTGGCTAATGATGTATTAATGCAAATTGTCAAACAAACAACAGGAATATATCAATCTAAAGATTATTTTTCTAAGGATTAATATTAAAAACCGCAAAGACACGGAGGTTACGCTAAGAACATAAAGAAATAAATTTACAGAAATAACAACATACCATGACTAAAATTAACTTAAACTCAACTTGGGAGTTTGCTCCTTCATTAGAAAGCACCGACCACATTAACTTAAAGAAACAATACGAGTTGTTTATTGGAGGAAAATGGGTAAAACCAAGTTCAGGAAAATATTTTGATACAGTTAACCCTGCAACGGAAGAAAAATTAGCTGCTATTGCGGAGGCTAATGATAAAGATGTAGATAAAGCAGTAAAAGCAGCCAGAAAAGCTTATAATGAAGTGTGGAGTAAAATGCCTGCAAGCGAAAGAGGAAAATACATTTATCGTATTGCTAGATTAATTCAAGAAAGAGCCAGAGAATTTGCTGTAATTGAAACGTTGGATGGTGGCAAACCCATTAGAGAAGCGAGAGATATTGATGTCCCTTTGGCTGCAGCACATTTTTTCTATTATGCTGGTTGGGCAGATAAATTAAACTATGCTTTCCCTAATAGAAATCCAATGCCTTTAGGTGTTGCAGGACAAATAGTGCCTTGGAATTTTCCTTTGTTGATGGTAGCTTGGAAAATAGCTCCGGCTTTGGCTACAGGAAATACAGTGGTTTTAAAACCAGCTGAGACCACACCACTTACCGCTTTAAAATTAGCTGAAATTATTCAAGAAGCAGGTTTGCCTGATGGGGTAGTAAATATTATTACCGGAGCAGGAGTTACTGGAGCTGCTATTGTTAATCATGAGGATATAGATAAAATTGCATTTACAGGATCTACCGGTGTGGGAAAAATTATTCAAAATGCTATTGCCGGAACAAACAAAAAAGCTACGTTGGAATTAGGAGGAAAAGCGGCTAACATTATTTTTGAAGATGCAGCTTTAGATCAAGCGGTAGAAGGAATTATTAATGGAATTTACTTTAATCAAGGACATGTTTGTTGTGCGGGTTCGCGTTTGTTTGTACAAGAATCTGTTTATGATTTGGTTATGCGTAAACTAAAAGACCGTATGGCTTCTCTAGTAGTTGGAAACCCGTTGGATAAAAATACGGATATTGGAGCGATTAACTCAAAAGAACAATTAAACACCATAAATAAATATTTAAAAATAGGAAAAGCCGAAGGAGCAGAAATGTATCAAACGGATTGTTCGTTACCCAAAAAAGGGTATTGGTGTAAACCTACTTTATTTACAGGGGTTTCGCAATCTAACCGAATAGTTCAGGAAGAAATTTTTGGACCGGTGTTGGCCGTACAAACATTTAGAACGGTAGCAGAAGTAATAGAAAAAGCGAACAACACTCCTTACGGACTTTCTGCCGGAGTATGGACAGATAAAGGCGCTAAATTATTTAACATGACCTCACAATTAAAAGCAGGTGTAATTTGGGGAAATACTTTCAACAAATTTGATCCATCATCGCCATTTGGTGGCTTTAAAGAAAGTGGTTTTGGCAGAGAGGGTGGTTTACACGGATTAAAAGCGTATTTGAAGGTTAAGGGTAGTTAGTTATTCAACAAATACTTCTAATACTTCACCTTTTATATCTTCGGCAGGAAAAGGGATATAGTTTTGATTGAATGGAGCTTCTGGCCACCAATTTTTTAGGTGCCATTCTTGGGTTACAACCAACAGCATTTGGTTGTTTGGAATAGAAGAATAATCAGAATTTACATAACCAATTGTTGTTAATTGATTTTTTTCAGGTCCAATTCTCCAAATAATTTCTTCGGGCTTCCATTCAATTTGAAACCAATAATAATCATTTTCAAATAACTCATCATTTAATGCTCCATATTTACCTGTTACAGCCTGATACCAAGTATCCCAACGGTGTAATTCAAAAGAGTTATTTTGATAAGGTACTTTAAAAACACCATGACTTAACTTTTGGGCATCATCGCAAGCTAAATCCCAATTTGTAAAAGTTACCATTACTTTATTTGAATCTGACAATGGTTCATTAGGTTTTTTTGAAGCATCGCCACCATAAGAAGAAACAGGCCAATATCTAGCTGATTTAACGATTTCAATATCAATTTCTGAATAATTAGTTTCTCTTTGATAGTTAATGGCTCCATTTCCATCATAGGTTTTTGGCACAAATCCATTTTTAGTTGAACAAGGTCTTCTTTGATTCCATTCCCCATTTTGATAGATTAACCAAATAGCATTAGTTAAGCCATTCCATAATAAATCTTTGTTTAATAACTGCGGTAATTTTGCTTTAATACTATATTTTCCGTAAGTTAATCCATGACGAGTAATAATTCCTACATTTTCTTTTTTGTAATTAGTATCTTTTACTGCTGGATTTAATAAAGTAACTTTATTATTTGCACTATCAGGAATTACGGTTTTACAAGGACAATGACTAACTTCGATTGGTGTTTTAATTTGTTTTTGTTCTTTTTTTAAAGAATTGTAATAATCATTTCTAGTATATTTATTTCCAGTAACATCAGCAGTTACAGGAATATTATTAAAAGTAAAATGAGGATTAAATGAGCTTATAAATTGTTCAAAATGGGCATTTTTTAACAACAATTGATTTTCGTTACATTTGGTTGAATAATGGGTAGTGTCATACTTAGGTTCAAAAAAAGATTCTTTATTAATAAAAACTCCATTTTTAAATGAAGGTTGGGCTTTTAATTTCAATGAATTTTTACTTAATATGGTTGAATATTCCGCACCAATGTCTTTACTAAAAAAAGAAAATGGATTAGTATACTTACTTTCCTTATTTTTTAATGAAATATTTTGAATGTAATTTGGAACAACTTTATTCAATTCATTTTCATCAGCAAAAACCACTAGCAAAAATTCGTAATTTCCAACTCTCACATTTCTCTTCCACCTATTATTTATATCTCCACCGAAGTTTCTATCTTGTTTTGCTGTATAAACAGCATCTTTATATATTTGTGTTTCTAATTCAATATTGTTTGCAAGTGCTTTTTCAGTAACCGCATTTAGCCAATCAGGATTGTTTTTGATGGCATTTATCTTATTTTTAATTTCTTTATCACTTACGGGACCAATTTTTTTAGAACCATAAAATTGTTGCTCATTTCTTGGATTACCTACAATTCTGAAGCTATCTTGAATCAAATACGAAGAGCCATCTGATGGTATTAGCTCTGTTTCTTTAAAAGTAATTGATGGGTCTTCCCAACTACCATAAAAATTTTCATGAGAAAAGGGGTGAGATTCATCAAACTTATATGAACTATTTTGGTAATATATTTTATAATAGAATTTTTTAGGCATTTTGGAGTTATTAGTAATTTCAAATTGAAAATGAAATTTTCCATCATTACTTTGATTAATAGAGGGAACAACAAAGCCATTTTCATAAGCATCGCTGAAATCAAGAGATAACGTTAAAGGTGATTTTTGAGAATCAAAATTAGAAATAGGGTTAAACCCTGAGATATTAAAAGAGTCCTCAAATATGCTACATGAAAAATTTAGAAATAATAAAGAGGCAATTAAAAGCTTACGCATTAGAATTAGGTTGAAAATTTTTATTTTCTTTGTTTTATGAAATACAAACATAATTATAAACTATATTTAAACGGATTATTCTTAATTGTTTTTTTAATTGCATCGATTAAGTTAATTAAAAAAACAGCTATTTATCCTTATGGAGATGGTTTAGAATATGTTTTAATGACAGAGTCTTTTAGTAATCACTTTACACCTGAGCTTAAACATAGCGATATTGATAATTACATTCAATATTTAGAAAAAAACCAGATTGAAATTCATAAAAAAGACATTTTAACCTCTATAAAAGACCTCTATACTAAAGATGTTAAATTATTGGATGATAGGCATGGATTTTTTGTAGATAAAAATCAACAAGTCTATTCCTATCATTTCTGGGTTTATTCTCTTCTAAACACTCCTGTAAGGAAAATATTGGGGTGGTTTAACTTAAACATTTCGTACACATTTGTTATCACAAACTACCTGTTTTTATTTTTAACATTATTATTAATATTTACAAGGGATTCATTTAATTATAGAGATAGAATAGTACTTTCATTATTTATTATTTTTTCCCCAATATTTTGGTATTTAGGTTGGACACATCCGGAGGCTTTTGCAGGGTTAATGGTATTTGCCTCATTAGTATTGTTTTATGACCAAAAACATTATTGGGCTATATTTTTAATGGCGATAACTTCAACACATTTCCCACCGTTATTTATTCCAGTTCTAATCATGTTAATTTATAAATTGAGAAAAGATGGATTTACTTTTAAAAATCTGTTTTATGGAGGAATAACATCGTTTTGGGTGATTTTACCATCATTATTTTATTTATATCACTACTCTATTCCAAATTTAATTATAGCAAAGAATTTTATTAGTACGGATTATGTTTCATTGAATAGATTACATAGTTTTTTGTTTGATTGGAACCAAGGGATGATTTTAGGGCTGCCTTTAGTCTTATTTACGGCAATCTTTCTTTTTGTATATAGAATTATTAAACGAAAGTTTAAAGTTATTGATATGATATTTGCATCAGTATTTTTAATGGGTTATTTTTATTTGCAAATGGGAAATTGGAGTCATGGAATGTCTGTAGTTAATAGATATGTTGTTTGGAATGCTTCAATTTTTCTTTTTTACACGATATATTTACTATTTAAGATTGAAAATACAAGAGTAAAATACTTATTGTTTACGATACTTTTTATCCCTCAAGTATTAAGTGTGTATTATTTTTCTGATATTAAACATACTCATTGGAAGTCTAGCGAACATAACAAAATAGCGTTATGGTTTTTTGATAATTACCCTCATTGGTATAATCCGGATCCTCATATATTTCAAGTAAGAACAAGTAAGGCTAATTTGTCTTATACCGATTCGGTTATTGTGTATAACAAACCCGATAGCACCATAAATAAAATGATGGTTTACAAAGGACAATCGATTTATCAATTAGAATACAGAGGAGTGAACAAACAAAAAATAGATTCCTTTTTAATAAATAAAAAGTATTATAATGATTGGATTTATATTAATAAAAAAGAGTTGGATGAGTTAGGTTATATACAAGAAAATGATACGCTTATTAATTATATTGAAAATAAAAATAACCTAATAATAAGAGAAAAAATTAAAAATCATATTTTGTCTTCTCCTTCGTACATCGAATTAATTGAACAAAAAGCCAAAGATTGGGATTTGCCTTTTGAAGAAGTGTTGGAAATGGACATAGAATACCTCATAAAAGTAGAAAAAGAGAAAATATTTTTAAACAAAAAGGATGATGTCAATTAGCAAGAAAGAACTGATTAAAACACTTCAAAAGTACCAACCTAAAAAAATTGGATTTATAGATAAACTCAAAATAAGTTATCGACCAATGGTTTGTCCTTTTGATGATTTATTAGACATAATTCCTGAACATGAAAGTATTTTTGATATTGGTTGTGGCTCAGGCATGTTTTTATCTTTGGTTGCTACTTATAAAAATCCTGAAAAAGTTTATGGGATTGAAATTGATGATAAATTGATTGAGAATGCCAAAAAAATATTTAAAAATATAAATATTCCTTCTGAGTTTAAAAAATATAATGGTAATACTCTCCCCCAAGAAATTAATTCATTTAAATACATTACTTTAATTGATGTGCTACACCATATACCTAAGTATAATCAAATTATATTTCTTAAAAATATTTTCGATATGATGAATGAAGAGTCCATTCTTATTATTAAAGATATAGACAGAAAGAATCCATTACATTATTGGAATAAAATTCATGATATGGTATTTTCAGGAGAAATTGGAAGCGAACCAAATTCGGTAGAGCTGCAAAACGAATTGACTAATATGGGGTTTAAAAAAATTACAAAAAGTTACAGAACTATGCTGTTATATCCACATTTTACATTAATTTGCCAAAAATAATATGATGCAAACGGTAATTTCTCTTATAAGAATAAAACATTGGATTAAAAATCTTTTTATTTTTTTACCTGCATTTTTTGGTGGAGTTTTATTTAAACACAATAATTTACAAGATTTATTGATTGGGTTTTTTGTGTTTTCATTGGTTGCAAGCTCTATTTATATTATAAATGACATTAGAGATTTAGAACAAGATAAAAGTCATCCTGAAAAATCTAAAAGAGTATTAGCAGCAGGCAAAATAACAGTAAGAAAAGCAATTTATGTTTTTGTTGCACTTTTATTCTTTGCATGTCTTTTATCTTTATCGCTTCCTATAGAAGCAATAGCTGTAATTTCCATTTACTTTTTATTAAATCTATTTTATTCTTTAGGAGGAAAGAATGTAGCCATTCTAGATATTACAATCGTTTCATTAGGCTTTGTATTAAGAGTAATTGTAGGTGGTGTAATAGTAGGTGTTCTAATCTCCAAATGGTTGTTTTTGCTAACATTTTTACTTTCATTGTTTTTAGTAATTGCAAAAAGAAGAGATGATTATTTAATTGTTTCAAATAATGAAGCAGTTAGAAAAGTATCCAAAAAATACAACTTAGAGTTCATTAATTATTCCTTAATAATTGTATCTGCTTTAATAATGGTAAGTTATATTATGTACACTTTTTCTACGCCTTATACAGGTATAAAAGAGTATATTATTTTTTCATCATCGCTATTGGTAATTATGGGGATATTAAGATATTACCAAATAATTTTTGTGGAAAATAATTCAGGTTCACCTACCGATATCTTCTTTAAAGACAATTTTATAAGAATACTTATATCATTATGGGTTTTACTATATGCTTTTGTGATTTATATGAAGTGAAATGGGGGAAAAACCAACATTAGTTTTATGTGATTTTGATGGAACCATTACATCAAAGGATAGCTTTGGTGAATTTATAAAATTCTATCACGGAACTTTAACATATTGGTTTGGGTTGCTTTTACACTTTCCGATATTAGTTCTTTACATGTTAGGTTTTTATAACAATAGCAAAGCAAAAGAAAAGCTAATTACATTTTATTTTAAAGGAGTGGATGATAAACAGTTTAATGAAAAATCACAACAATTTGCTCAATATATTATTCCTAAAATATTATTAGAAGATGCCTTTACTAAACTTTTAGAATATAAAGCATTAGGCTATGAAATAGCTATTGTTTCTGCATCTTTTGCAAATTATTTAGAGCCTTGGTGTAATGAAAATGGATTTGCCCTAATAGCTACTCAATTAGAAGTTGTTGATGGAGATGTTTCTGGAAAGATTAAAGGTAATAACTGCCATGGAGAAGAAAAAGTAATTAGAATAAAAGAAAGATACCAACTTTCTAACTATTACATCATTGCTTATGGCGATACTAAAGGGGATTTGCCCATGTTAAAACTTGCAAAAGAAGCTTATTATAAAGAATTTAAAAAATGAAAGAAAACTTTGTAAAAGTTTGGTTTGGAATAATATCAGGGTTGATAATATTGCCATTTTTGTTTGTTGCTTTTTTTAATTATCCATCGGCAGATGATTTTGTGTTTGCTTACAAAGTAAAATCTATGGGGTTTTTCCAAGCACAATATGATTGGTATGTTCACTGGACCGGTCGTTTTTTTTCTACATTTATGCTCAGTCTGCACCCTTTGGTTTTTAATTCGAATTTATTGTATAAACTCTATGCAATAACTCTAATATTACTGACACTTCATGCTATTTATAGGTTTGTTAAACTAATATTTAATAATAAACCTACTTATGTTGTTTTGTTTTTTACTTGCTTATTAACAGGAGTTTATCTTAATAATATGCCAATATTAGTTCAAGGTATTTATTGGATGCCCGGAGCTATAACTTATCAATTAGCTAATATTTTATTGTTACATTTTTTTGTGAATATCATTAACGATAATAAGAACATAAACAGATGGAAATATTATATACTTAACGCCATTCTTATTATAGCAATATGTGGGTCGAACGAAACTTCTATGGTGGTTGTTTTTGCTGGGCTAATTCTCTTTTTATTCTATAAGTTTATTATAAATAAAATAATTAGTAAGAAACTTATGTTTTTCATTTCAATTGTAATTGTTTGTAGTACAATTGTTTTGGTAGCTCCAGGGAATTTCATTAGAAACAACTCTTTTAATGAAGTTGATTTGATGTTATTGGTAAATATAATTTTACAAAGCTTTTATGAAGGAATACAGTTATTTATTTCGTGGTGGTTATCATGGGAAATATTTATACTATCGTTTTTATTTATAGTTATTAAGAATCAATCCATCATAAAAATCCCACAAATAAGAGAAACAAGGTGGTTAGTAGTTGTTTTTGTGATTATTTCTCTTTTTTTAATGATTGCAGCAAGTGTTTCGCTAAGTTTATGGTACGGAGGAGAACTATTGCCTAGAGCTTTAAATGTAAGTTATTGGATATTTTTGATAGGGTGGATTTTTTTGTTAAGTAACTTAAATGAATTTATATCAATCAACTTAAAAGCTAATATTAGTAGAAATGTAATAACAGCTACTTCGTTTATTATTTTATCTGTTTTTATTATCTCAAAAAATAATTATAATTTAACAATTTCAGACATCTTATCTTCAAAAGTATTTACCTATCGGAAGGAAATGAATAATCGACAAAGTATAATCGAAAAATCAAGTAAATCTCGAATTTCAACACCTTCTCTCTCAGCTTATCCAAATTCCGTATTTTATTTAGAACCATCTTATAATGGAGAGGATTATTTTAACAAAAAAATGGCAGTTTTTTATAAGAAACACACTATTAAACTCAATTTTATCCCATCAAAGCTAGACGCAACCTATAATGTAAATATGGATGATGAATATTCTTACTTATTACAAAACAATCATACCATAACTAACGAAGTTGCATTAAGCAAACCAAATAGCTGCCTCCTTTCTCCACAACAACAATATAGTGTTATATTTCAGGAAAAAATATACAAAATAAATACAGAAAACTTTAAAACAGCTTACATAAGTGCCAACATATACTCAAGTAGTGATACAGTTGGTTTGGCAGTTGTCTTTATAGTAGAAAATCGAAAAAATGAACTAATAAAATGGCAGGGGAAAGACATTGTTTCAACTAAATACAAAGCAAATAAGTGGAATAAAGAAGAGGTGTTTTTTTATTTAGATGATAGAAAACTATTAAATAAATACAATATTATTAAAGCTTACGTTTGGAATAGGGGACAAAACGAGGTTTATATAGATGATTTGGTAATTAGCTTTTTTTAGGGCTAATAACATAAACTTTTTTTGTAATTTAGTGGAGTGAAGCTGCTTAAATATAATTTATTTTTATTACCAGTTATCATTCTAATATCTACATTAGGATGTAAAAAAGAGTATATTGAAGAAAAACAAAAAACAGCTATAATAATAGGAAATTATAATGATGCTAAAGCCACACCTATTGGAGATACACTTATAGGGACTTTAATTACGCCAAAGATTTATAAAATTGACCTTAATAAAGATGGTACAGATGATATAGAGTTTGAGGCCATTATTTTACAAGGACCAAGTACTGTTCAAAAACCTCAATCTAAAGTAAAATCACTTCATTCCGATATACAAATCTTAGGTTATATAAATTCTGATACTATTTTTATACATCAAGATACATTAATCTCTGGAAACTCACCTGTAAATGTCTATTATAGAACATTTCACTCCTGTTATAGAAACTTTTCATTAGATAGTATTTATAATGTAAACAATGTATTTAAAATTATCCACCTATCGAATGGAGATGTAATTGAAACTAAAGATCAATTTTTTTCAAATAGTAGTATTTTGGAAGCGACAGAAAGTTCTAGTGGACAGGCTATTGGTCAAAATAATGACACAACTTTTATTAGTGCTTTTATCAATAAAAATGACTGCTTTTCTTTTCCTTTAAACCAAGAAAAATACATTGGAATTAAATTTAAGAACACCAATAAATTAGGCTGGATAAAACTTAATCTTTTAGAGAAACATAAAGTGTATCTAATAGAAAGTGCTTTACAAGAATAAAGTCAGTAGTTTAAAGGTTTGTTTTTTTAGAAGCATTTTTTATTTTTAACAATTCCAACGGAATTTTAAAAGCATCTTTCCATGTAATTTTTGAGCCTTTTACATCATTCCATTGGGTTATTGGGTATTCATAACGCAAAGAAGTAACCTCTTTTCCTAAAAGTTGTTTTAGGCGTAAAATAATTTCAATACCTACCAACCTAACAAGAATCAAATATAATAAGATTATACTTATGATTTGAGCCTAACTTTTTAAGGAATAAACTTGAAAAAGATGTGATTTTTATTTGGGCTCCTTGTTTTTAACAAAAGTCAATTTAAGCAGTGAAGCCTCTTCTTCTAATTGTTTTATTCTTCTTTCATATTGTTCAATTCTCTTTTCATATTGTTCTATTATCCTTTCATATTGTTCTACTAATTTCTCTGGATAATTATAGGTAAAATCATTAAATTTTTCCGGAGTTGAATTATTGTTAAAAATTAAAGTGTCATCGAATGATACCAAATTAAAAGGAGTAATTTCTAAAATATCTGATATTTCAACTATTTTATACCAATCTATTTTCGCTTCGTTTCTTTCTATTTTACTGTATTGTCTTTGACTTAAAGAGAGCCGGTTCGCCATATATTCTTGAGAAAAACCACGCAATTCACGTAGTTGTCTAATTTTTAATCCGATATTATTTTTCATTGATTTATTTTTAATAAGTCAGGTGGAATGCTTTGTTAATCTTATCGGTTAGCATCCAATTTTAGATTGTGAGAATTTTATAAATTCTAATTTAGAATTAAAGGTACTTTATTTAGAATTATAAATTAAAGAGTTTAAAATTAAATTTTAACAACTTTTGTGAAGAAAATGGAAGGAAGAGTAATATTATAAAGTATGAAAAAAGTATGAAATTTTTATTATTAGTAATTTTACTGTTAACAGGGTTATTGCTTTTCTCTCAAATTCAATTTGTTACAGATGCAAATGGAATTCGACTTTACCCTGTGGATGACCAATTATATCCTAGAGATGTTAATAATGAGGCAATAGCTACTATTCAAGGAACTATTACCAACCCTTCTCTTTATGATAACATTAAATTAACGATTACTAAAGAACCTTATCTGGGTTCTATCTCTTATTCATCTACCACCCTTTTTGTTTCAGGAAACAGTTTTTCTTTTTCTCCAACAATTGAGGCTGGTCTATATAGATATAAGTTTGTATTAGAATTAATAGACAATGGAACAACATTATATACAGAGACTATTGCTGAAGGTGTTGTATGTGGAGATGTTTATGTTGTATCCGGACAATCCAATGCTTTTGCAGGCATCTATCCTTACTACAATGAAATGACTACTCAAAACACTGCTTATCAAAATTATAATGGTAAAAATTACAGTAAAAGTATAGGTAAAATTGGGAATTGGTCAACAGCAACAAATCCCGATGGTTTTATTGATTATGATCCCGATGATAATTTATGGCATCCTTCTACCACTGCTCATAATTGGAATTACAAAGGATATGTTGGTGCGTGGGCATTGAAATTACAATATTTAATTGCCCAAGAGCATCAGATGCCTACTTGTATCATCAATGGAGCACGAGGTGCAACATCTATTGTTAATCATCAAATTGACTATAATAGTTCTACTAATCCCATGGACATGGCAACTTTATTTGGTGCTTTAAATTACCGGGTAAATCAAGCTAACGTAAAAAATGACATTAAGGGAATTATATGGTATCAAGGAGAATCTGATTCTGGTACCGATGCAAATGATTATGCTAATGAATTAGATGACCTTATTACTAGTTGGGAATCAGAATGGTCGACTGTAGATAAAGTTTATATTGTACAAATACATACAGGCTGTGGAACAGGTGGTAACGCCAGAGCAATTAGAGAAGTACAACGAACATTTATAAACCATCCCGATCATGATAATATAGAGATTATAACAGCTAATGGTATAGGAGACCGTCTTCAATCATTTGAGGATAATACATTAATAGACAAATGTCATTTTAGTCGTACAGCATATAATAATTTGGCAGATAGAATTTTTGACATTATTAGCAGAGATTTTTATTGTTCTAATAAAATGTCTGGAATTAACTCCCCCAATATTCAAAATGCTTATTTTAAAAGTGGACAAGTAGTGCTAGAATTTGATCAAATATTATATGATTTCCCCCAAGATATTGAAGATTATTTTTCATTTGTATCAAGTACTGGAGTAGAACATGTAACTCCTTTTACGGGGGGTATTATTGATAAAAACAAGGTGATTCTTGATTATTCTGGATCAACTACTAATTACATTAGTTATTTAAAAGAAACCGATCCTGTTCCAGATCCTAGCAAAATTTTATGGAGTGATTATGCAACTTATTGGCAAATGACATGGCTAAAGAATATGGAAGGAAATGCTGCTTTTTCATTCCATAAGTTTCCAATAGGCACTAATGAGTGTACTAACAATAATTACGATCAAGAGTTATGTGGCACTGTAAGTACGAGTACTATTAAAGACAAATATATAACTAATTGTAATGTTGATTGTGGAAGTGGATACACAAATATAAATTCTGGTTCTGATGTAGAATTAAGAGCACAAAATACCGTTCATTTTAAGCCAGGATTTAAAGCATATTCAGGGTCTACCGTTCATGCTTATATAAGCTCTCCTGATAATTGTACTAGCGATCCAGTAAGCAGAATAGGTAATTTTAATAGTACAGAGGAAGTTACAGAAATTATAATAGATTCAAAAATTGTAGTTTATCCAAATCCTTTTAATGGGGTTGTTAAAATAGAAAATATAAACTCTTCTGAAGAATTGGATATTATTATTTTCAACTCTTTAGGAAAAATTATTTATCATCAAAAACATATTGAACAAATAAAATCTATTGACCTAAATAATCAACCTAATGGTATTTATTTTATTCAGATTAATAGCTCAAATCAAAACATCACAAAAAAAATAATTAAACAATAAATATTTACCTTTAAAATTCGAAAAATTATGAAAGCACTAAAAAAAATACTTATAATATCAATTTTCCTATCAATCAATTCATTAGGATTTGGACAGTGGAATTCTGATGAAAATGCAAATAATTACAAGTTAATCAATTTAAAGAGTGCAAAATTTCAAACAACAGGAAAAAATTATTCTATAGATTGGGGCTATGATAGAAATATTGCCATTCATAGGTATTGGGAGTCTCCATATTATAGGGATATGTTTCATTTTCAAACTTCATCAGGAACACCATTTGTTTTTGAAGGTGAAAGTATTGAATTATTAGGGTCAACTAGAAATTTTACATTTTCAAATTTTAGTGAAACAGAATCAGGAATTTATTTTGAAGATGCACAAGCATCAAATCAATATTCACATGTTTTATATGACGCACAAAATGAAAATTTAAACTTTTATGTGCATGGGACTCTTTCTACTACTTCAGATGTTTTAATGCAAATGACTCCTTTAAGAAAAGTGCTTGTTAATGGAACATTTGTGGCAAAAGAAATTTTTGTACAAACTAACGTATGGGCAGATTATGTGTTTAAAAAAGATTACCAATTAATGCCCTTATATGAGTTGGAAAATTATATTCAAAAAAATAATCATTTACCTAATATTCCATCAGAAGAAGAAATACTCGATGGTGGAATAAATGTTTCTGAAATGAATGTAATGTTAATGGAAAAAGTGGAAGAGTTAACATTATATGTAATTCAACTTAAAAAAGAAATAGATGAATTAAAGAACAAATAAAAGCTAATTACTATGAGAAATAAGATACTTATCACGGTATTGTGCGTAGTAATGAGTTTTTTAAACTTACATGCGCAATTTACAAATTACATAACGCTAGATTGCAAAACTTTTAAGGATGGAAGTGAAGATTTCTATCCAATGATAGTGAATTATGAGATTACATTACATAACGATAATGGGTATTATGTAACACCAAGAGTTGGATATCATCCACAATATAGTTCTAATGCTTCGCCAAATGACCAAACTCCTTGGGGAAATACATTAACATCAGGATTGGAGGCAATAGAGGCTCATTTTCATTTGATAGATTCTATGGGGTTTAACACAATTAGATTAACAGGATTTGGAGCTATTAAAAGATCATCATCTACATTAGGGAGCTGGTTTATAAGTGATACTTATTCAACATCATTTGTTCAAAATACTTTAGCACCTTTAATAGAAGAAGTTTTGGATTTGGCTGATGAAGTAGGTTTGCGAGTTATATTATTAACAGGAGCAAATCAGTGTGAATCTGTAAATAATAATCAAACTTATACAGATTTTTTAGCTACATTAACAAATGAGTTAGCATTAAGAAAAACAATTTTAGCGTATGATTTTTATAATGAACCTATTTATGAAGATGCAACGGATTATACCAAACAACAAACCAAATCATTTGTTGAAGATTGGTATAATGCAGTTAAGGATAATGCTCCTAGCCATTTAACAACTATAGGACTAGCTGGATTTAAAGACGTTGAGGAATGGGACTCTGATTTAATGAAGGTCGACTTTATTTCTTTTCATGTATACCCTTCTGTAGTTACAGGAGATGATGCTTATAAAAGGTTTGATACACATCTATATTGGATTTCAGAAACCATTAATACTCCTTGGATTATAGGAGAAATGGGCTTTTCTGCAGGTTATCCACAAGAAAATCCAGCCAATGGAGTTTGCAGTAATGCAGATGGTACGTATTCAGAACAATTAACATTTATAGATAATACATTAGATAAAACTAAAGATGCTGGAGGTAGTGGATATTCTTGGTGGAATTTTCAGGATGAGAGAAGAGGTGGATGGACTAGTTTAGATTGTGTTACAGGAGAGACTGATTATTGGGGTCTAATAGATCATACTGAAAATAACAATATCAGTTTAACAATAGGGACTACAACTTACTTAATACCAGGAGCACTTAAAAACACTATATCGAGTTTGCCATTTTCAAGTTTTTTATCCTCCCCTTATAATACAGGTTCTTCATTTTCTATGCCTACACCATCTGCATCTAGCTATTTTACTTACTATAATTATTATGGAAGAGCAACAAGCGGAAATGTTACAGGATATGTATATAATATGTTTGGTGAACCGATAGAAAATGCAATAGTTTATATTGAGACACCTTATGGCGTGCCAAACCCAACCTCACCAGCATCCACGTATTTAACATTTTCTAAAAGTGATGGGTCATTTGATTTGAAAACACATTATACAAATGTTTTTAATTATAATTTGGATTTGGTTGTAACAGCACCAAAATGTAAGAATTATGTTATGAGTGTTTACCAACTGAGTGGTCCTAGTGTTGGTAATATTACTCTAGAATATGTTACAACGAATGAAGGAACTATTAGTATATCTAATGGTACGGATAAAGAATATACTGATTTAGCAGTTCAGGAATTAGATAATGTTACTTTAAATAGTGGTTCAACATCTAAATTTATTGCAGAAAAGCAAATACATATTAAAGCAGGATTTAAAGCTTATGATGGATCTCAATCTCATTTATATATTGATGATTTACACTGTCCTACTAATTCATTTAGTGACTATCTTGGAATAATGCCTGGACAAAGAATTCAACACAATGAAGAAATAGAAATAATAAATGATTCAAAAATTGAAGAATTATCATTTATTATTTACCCTAACCCTAGCAACGGTATTTTTAACGTAGAGGTTAAAGAATTTGATGAAAACAAAATCTATAAAGTTGAGGTATATAATATTCAAGGTGTAAAAATTTATGAAGCTTATCAAGTCCAGAAAAAAATAATGTTAGATTTATCAATGGATGAAAATGGGATATACATTGTAAGACTTATATCAGATAAGGATGTATATAACAAAAAGATTATTAAAAGCTAATTTCAAAAATTGTAAGTATTATTTTTATGTAAATTTACAAACAATTTAAATTAGTATTTGTGTGAAGTATTTTATTAAGGTTACTCCTGACACTATAGTGGCTTAATTTATTATCTTGTCTTGTGTAATTTGGTTTTCAGAGGTTGTTATTTATTATTGTCTGAAATCTTGTATTTTTATCCTCAACAATTCCAACGGAATTTTTATTCCATCCTTCCAAGTAATTTTTGAACCTTCTACTTCGCTCCAATTATTTATGGGATATTCATAAAGTAGTGAAGTTACCTCTTTTCCTAAAAGTTGTTTTAGTCGTAAAATAATTTCAACATCAAATAACCATCGAGATACAAATGGGGTTGAAATAATGGTTGGAATAACATCGCTACTAAAAACTTTAGCTCCACATTGTGTATCGTAAAAAGGGATTTTTATCGTCCAACCGATTAACGTAGCAAAGAACCTTCCTACAAAATGTCGTAAAGAAGAACGCTCAATTACTACCCCAACTCTTTTTAATCGGGAACCAAAAACTGCTTTTTTGTTATGTTGAGTAAGAAAGTCGGTTAAAACTAGAAACTCCGTTAAAGGTGTTGACAAATCCGCATCTAAAAACCCTATTTGAGCAAATTTTTGGGTGTTGTAAGTTGCTATCATTCCTTTTCTAACGCTTTCGCCTTTTCCTAGGTTTTTATCGTTTTTTAGAATGTTAATTTGAGTTGGATTTTGGATTTGAAGTTCAGTCAGTACTTTAAATGTATTATCTGTACTACCATCATCTACCAAAAACAAATAGTAGTTTTTGTTATCTGCCAAAAAAGACAAAAAAGCCGATTGATTTAGCCTTTTGCCTTCGTTGTAACATGGTATTATGATGGCTGTTGCTGACATATTGAAAAACAAGATAATCCAGGCAGTTTAATTCCTAAAACGCTAAAAAATTTACCGATTAAAAAATCTAAATATAAAGTATTGACCATAAATGTATCTATCCATCCTTTTGATTGATAAGCTCCAATTCCTTTTTCGGTATCAACTGTCTTATTGCCCTGAAATAACTTCTGAATGATTCTTAAAAATAACAAGGAGATAAAGAAATAACCTGTTTGTTGACTTTTAAATCCTGCTTGTTGGAGGTGGTCATTCAATAAGGCAATGTTATACCTTCTGAAATGTTTTAAATAAACATCGTGGTTGCTAAATAGTTGTTGAAACGCTGGAACAGTAATAATAATTTTGGTATTGCCGTCAATTAATCTTGATTGGTTAAGCTCTTTTAAAAAAGTAATTTCATCTTCAATATGCTCAATTACATCCAACAACAAAACCACATCTACTTTATGTGAAATAGAACTACTAAGTTCTTGTGTTGATGAATAAAGTGAAATAGGTAAGTTTTTTACGGGTTCGGAAATAGTGGTAATTATTTCTGGAGTAAAAGCAATATCCACACAATGAAAGCTAGCTTTAGGATACTGGTAAGCTAACTGCTGAGCTACAAATACATCTCCACAACCCAAGTCGAGTATGGTGGTAGCTGGTTTTTGAGCAATAATAGGCGTTAAAAAGTTTTTAACTACTTCAATTCTTGCCAATTCCCATGGGTGTCTGTGTATTTTTTCTCTTTCAAATGAGGCTGCTTCGCAAATGTCCATCTATTGTTGCTTGTATTTCTTGCTATACTTTTCGTAAAGATTTTGTTGGCGACTACTTAAGTCAATTTTTCTACCTTGTATAAAAGCTAATTCCACATTGTTGGTTTTCATGTCTAAGGCATCGCCTGTAGAAACAAAAAGTGTAGCATCTTTACCAATCTCTAGGCTACCGCAAGTTTGGTCTATACCTAAAATTTTGGCAGTATTTAGTGTAATGGCTTGTAATGCTTGTTCTTTTGTTAATCCATAAGCAGCAGCAGTTCCTGCGTAAAATGGTAGATTTCTGGTATTCATGGCTTCCATATCTCCAGCATTTTCCAAACAAAATAACACGCCTGCATCAAATAATATTTTAGGCATTTTGTAAGGCAAATAAACATCATCTTCTTGTCTTTCGGGTAAGGAATGTACTCTTTTTAGAATTACAGAAATATTATTTTCTTTCAATAATTCCGCTACCATCCATGCATCATAAGCGCCTACTAATGTTACATTTTTAAGTTCGTATTTCTTTACAAAAGTGATGGCTTCGGTAATTTCTTTAATGTAATCGGTATGAATATATATTCTTTTTGTGCCATTAAATAAACCTCTAACACTTTCAAAACGAATGTTTATTTCGGCATGATTGGCAACTTTACAGTAAACTTTAGCATTTTCAAAAAAATCGTGCAATTCTTTTTTGGTGTTATCGTATTCTTTGTTTTCTTTTCCTCCCCAACGTTGATACATATTGGGCCAATTAATATGAATGCCATCATCCTCTTTGTAAATGGCATCTTCCCAATTCCAAGCATCAAACTGAACGATAGATGAAGTGCCAGAAATCAATCCTCCTCTTGGTGTTATTTGTCCCATTAGAACTCCATTAAAACGAACAGTTGTGGTAATATTCGATTCTGTGTTATAAGCAATAATAGAACGAACGTGAGGATTTAAAATTCCTGTTTCATCATTATCTTGTGTAGCCCTAACAGCATCAATTTCTGTTAATCCCAGAGTAGAATTGGGAGCTATAAAACTCGGATAAACATGTTTGCCTTCAATGTTAATGATAGTATCATAAGAAGAAGGGTCTATTTTTACCACTCTGGCATCAGCAACAAGTGTAATTTTTCCGTTTTCAAAACCAATTACAGCATTTTCAATAATTTCTCCATTGCCCAGATGAGCAATTCCGTTTTGTAATAAAATAGCTCCTTTTTGCTGAGGTGCCGGACTAGGAACTTGAGCTAATAGGTAGGTAAACAGTTGTAAAAATATAGTAAGTAAGATAATTTTTGTTTTCATATTTTTTAGTTTGTCTAGTAACTGTAAAATTTCTAATTTCTAAAATTTAATTCTTTATTCCCCAACAGTATCACAATGATAAAGTGTTGGTTTTTTACTTTTAGCTGGTTGTGTTTTTTTACCGTCTTTCTTTTCAGCAATCATTTTATTGATGATGGCTGCTTTTTCTTCTTTATTTTTTTGGGCTAATAATTTATCCCATTCACTATCAAAATAAATGGCACCATCAATAATGGTTTTACTAACGGTAGCATAAACTGATAGTGGATGGTCGTTCCAAAGCACTATACAGGCATCTTTGCCAATTTTAATACTTCCCATTTTATCATCTAAGTGAAGCATTTTTGCAGGGTTTAAGGTTACAAATTTCAAGGCTTCTTCTTCAGAAACTCCACCATATTTAACCGCTTTAGCAGCTTCTTGGTTTAATCTTCTTCCCATTTCAGCATCATCAGAGTTGAAAGCAGTTAAAACACCCTCATGATGCATAATTGCTCCATTGTATGGAATAGCATCATTTACTTCGTATTTATAAGCCCACCAATCTGAGAAGGTAGAACCTGCTGCTCCATGGGTTTTCATTTTATCGGCTACTTTGTATCCTTCTAAAATATGAGTAAACGTATTTACCGTAAAGCCCATAGAATCTCCCACATGCATTAACATATTAATTTCGGATTGAACATAGGAGTGGCATGAAATAAAACGTTTTTTATTAAGAATTTCGTTTAGTGTTTCTAATTCTAAATCTATTCTTGGAGCTTCGGCTTTATCTTTCTCTTTTGGATTAAGTTTGGCAAAAGCATCCCATTTTTCTTGATATTCTTTAGCTCTGGTAAAAGCATCGTAATACACTTGTTCCACTCCCATACGTGTCTGTGGAAAACGAACAGTATTAAATGGTCCCCAATTAGATTGTTTTACATTTTCACCTAAAGCAAATTTGATAAATCCATCTTTGGTGTCTATTTTCATTTCTTCTGGAGAATGTCCCCATTTTAATTTTATCAATGCAGATTGACCACCAATAGGGTTACAAGAACCATGGAGTAACTGTGCAGCAACAACTCCTCCTGCTAACTGACGGTAAATATTAATGTCATCAGGATTAACTACATCTGCAATGCTTACTTCGGCAGTTACGGCTTGTGTACATTCGTTTACTCCTCTACTAATAGCAATATGAGAATGTTCATCAATAATTCCTGCTGTTAAATGTTTGCTAGTTCCATCAATAACTTCAACACCTTCAGCAACTAAATCTTTACCTATTGCAGCTATTTTACCATCTTGAATTAAAACATCGGTATTTTTAAGAATACCTTCTGCTTCGTTGGTCCAAACGGTAGTGTTTTTAATCAGCATTGTTTTAGCTACTGGTAAAGAATCTTGTCCATAAGCCATTAATGGATATTTAATGGTTGGAACAACTAAGCTATCATTGTTATCATTCGCTTTTTTGTCCTCTTTTTTGTCATCCTCTTTTCTGATAGCCGACCATTTTACCCAATCTCCGTTAGGTAATTGTCCGTTTCCATCCCAAATTACATTGTTGTAGTTAATGGCTCCCGATAATCTCAAATAAGCAGGTTCAGCAGCAGAATCAGCAACATTGAAGCTCAGGTTAATTAAATTTCCCTTAAGGGTAATGGTTGTTTTTTGTTTTATTGTATCTTTTCCATTAACAATGTAAATGGTGCCTTGTGGTTTATCTTCAGAACCGTTTACTTTTAGTTCATATAATTTACCGTTAACATTAACATCATATTTTCCTCTAATATCAAAAGCATTATAGTCTTTGATAATATGTTGTTTGCCTTTTACCCAATTTTCATGGATAATGGCTTTTTCCTCAAAAATATTTTCTGAGGTGATTATGAAATTCGCCAATTTGTTTTTTTCTAAACTTCCTACATTATCATATTCGCCAATAAATTGAGCAGGATTAAAAGTAAGTGCTTTTAGTGCATTTTCTTCTGTTAGTCCGTATTTTACTGCTTGTCTTAGGTTGGGTAAAAATTCTTTTTTATCTTTTAATCCATCTGAAGTAATGGTAAAATCTATGGCACTATCGGCTAATAATTTTAAGTTGTAAGGAGCCAATTCCCAATGTTTTACAGATGAATAAGCTACTTTCAATGCTTCATAAGGATCTTCAACATCAAATGGTTCAGGAAAATTAATAGGAACAATAAATTTTCCTTCGGTAGCTTTTATTTCTTTCAGGCGTTGATATTCATCCCCATTTCCAACAAAAATGTATTGCGTATTAAATTCATCGCCTATTTTATCTGCTCTAAGAATGTCTAATTTATCTTTCACTTCAAAAATTTGAGGTAATTCCCAATTATCTAAAATAGTTTTTAATGAAAGGTTGTTTTCTTTGAAATGATTGTTGTTATACATCCAATCTACATCATAATAAGTTTGACGAATTAAAGCGATAGCCCCCATTAATGAACCCGGATAATCTTGTGTGGATGAGCCTTTATCAAAAGAAAGATGTCCGGCAACTTTTTCGTTTATAAGCATTAGTTGAGCTTTTTCATCACCAAGAGCAACCAAAGCAGAAGCTCCTTTAATAATTCCATCTTGTTGATGCGTTAAAACACTACCAAAACCAATTTTTCTGTATTCTTCAGCTTGTTTTTTTATGGGAGTAAATAATTTACTTGCTTCTACTTCTGGTTTTATAGCTTGATTCCAATTAAAGGCTCCTTGGTTATTGGTTTCCATCTGAGGGCCATAGTTTGGTTTAGTGTCTTTTTTAATTTCGGGCATACCATAATTGCTCGATAAATCTATAAATGAAGGGTAGATAAATTTTCCTTTCAAATCATAAACAACGGTATTTTTAGGTAGTTTAACTTTTTTGCTTTCACCAATTTCAACAACTTTGCCTTCATAAATTAATAAAGTACCATTTTCTATTATGGTTTGATAATCTTGATAAATAGTAGCATTAGTAAAGGCATAATAATTATTAATGTTATGGTGTGTTCCGTTTACAATAAAGGTTTCTTGAGCAAAAGCTATGCTTTGAAAAGCTACTAATAAAAGGGTTAAAATTTTTTTCATAGTGATGAATAAGACAAGTTAAGATATAAAAAATTCAAAAATAATGGATTTTAGGATATAAAACTAAAAGAGGCTGAACCTAAATTGGAACAGCCTCTTTTTTATTTTGTCACAACGTGTAAAATTAAACTACACCTTGGTCAATCATTGCATCAGCAACTTTAACAAAACCGGCAATGTTGGCTCCTTTAAAGTAATCTACATAATCACCTTCTTTTCCGTATTTCATACATTCTTTGTGAATACATTCCATAATACTTTTTAAACGTTGATCAACTTTTTTGGCAGACCAATAAGAGTGAGTAGCATTTTGGTTCATTTCTAAACCTGAAGTTGCTACTCCACCTGCATTAGAAGCTTTTCCTGGTGAGAATAAAATTTTGCTTTTTTGGATGATTTTAAATGCTTCAGGAGTAGTTGGCATATTAGCCACTTCAACAATACAAATTACACCATTTTTAATAAGCGCTTCTGCTCCATCTACTTTTAATTCATTTTGCGTAGCACAAGGCATGGCAATATCTACTTTTTGTTCCCATGGATGTTTGTTTGGGAAAAATTTAACACCGTATTTTTTAGCATAAGGTTCAATAACATCATTGTTACTGGCTCTTAATTCTAACATGTATTCAATTTTTTCGCCAGAAACACCTGCTGGATCGTAAATGTACCCATCAGGACCAGAAAGGGTAACTACTTTGGCACCCAATTCAGCAGCTTTTTTGGTAACTCCCCAAGCAACATTACCAAAACCAGAAACAGCAATGGTTTTACCTTTAATGTCCATTCCTTTAGAAGCTAACATAGATTGTAAGAAATATACTGCTCCAAAACCAGTAGCTTCAGGACGAAGTAATGAACCTCCCCAGTTAAAGCTTTTTCCTGTTATAACTCCTGTAAATTCATTTTTTAATCTTTTATACTGACCAAACATATAACCAATCTCTCTAGCTCCAACGCCTATATCTCCAGCAGGAACATCTGTGTTTGGACCAATATGACGAAATAATTCCGACATAAATGATTGACAAAAACGCATTACTTCATTATCTGATTTTCCTCTTGGATCGAAATCAGAACCACCTTTACCACCTCCCATAGGAAGTGTAGTTAACGCATTTTTAAATGTTTGTTCAAAACCTAAAAATTTAAGAATAGATAAGTTTACTGATGGATGAAAACGTAAACCACCTTTATAAGGGCCTATAGCAGAGTTGAATTCTACTCTGTATCCGGTATTAATTTGTACTTCTCCTTTATCATCAATCCAAGGAACTCTGAAAATTATAGTTCTTTCAGGCTCCACCATTCTGTCTAAGATTTTTGCCTTAACATATTTTGGGTGATTGGCAACGAAAGGAATAATTGTTTCTGCAATTTCCTCTACTGCCTGAATGAATTCTGTTTCATGGGCATATTTACTTCTAATGCGATCCATGAAAGCCTTAACTTCAGCCTCGTGTTTTGACATGTTTGACATGATAAAAAAGTTTTTAATTTATAATTACTTAATAAAAAATTAAAAGCAAATGTACCTAATTTTAATAGGTAGGACATTTATTTAATACAAATTTTAACAGAAATAAGGTTGATTTTATAATATTTTAAAGATTAAAAATATAAGGTGTTTGGAATCAGTAAAATATACAACTAAAGATAGTGGTTAATATTTTTTAAACCAGCTATTAATTTTCATTTGAATAACTCCCAAAATGGCTTCTTTAAAAATGCCTTTACTCATTTTAGAAGTACCTTCTAATCTGTCAGTAAAAATTATAGGAACTTCTGCTATTTTAAAACCTAGCTTATAAGTGGTAAATTTCATTTCTATTTGGAAGGCATAACCTTTAAATTTTATTTTATCTAACTTAATTCTTTCTAATACTCTTCTTTTATAACACTTAAACCCAGAGGTGGTATCTCTAATTTTCATGCCTGTAATTAAACGTACATAAGCAGAAGCATAGTACGACATCAATACTCTTCCCATAGGCCAATTTACTACATTTACGCCTGTTACATATCTTGAACCAATAGCTAAATCGGCACCATCTTTTGCACAAGTATTGTATAGTTTTATTAAATCATTAGGATTATGAGAAAAATCGCAATCCATCTCAAAAATATATTCGTACTTGTTTTTTAACGCCCATTTAAACCCATGAATATAGGCTGTCCCTAAACCTAGTTTGCCTTTTCGTTCTTCTAAATGTAGTTTTCCGGGAAATTCTTTTTGTAGGTCTTTTACTATCCCTGCTGTTCCGTCAGGAGAATTATCGTCTACAATTAAAAGATGAAAGTCTTTTTTTAAAGAAAAGACCTTTCTAACCATTTTTTCAAGGTTTTCTCTTTCGTTGTAGGTAGGGATGATAATTATGCTGTCCGACATTTAGTTAAATTTCAGTATTCAAAAATAATATTTATTAATTTAACATGATTTACTTTGTATTAATCGTTTAATATTTCTTGAATATTAGCTTTAATTTTATCACAAAGCTCATCGGTAGGCAAATCATTATCATCAATTCCGAAGGGGTCTTCAATTTCTTCTGCTAAAATTTCCATACTCACCAACACATAAAAAACCAAGGTGGTAATTAATACAGACCAATATCCGAAAGAAGCTACAAATGCTAACGGCATGGTGGTTACATAAATAAAAACGAATTTTTTTAAGAATAAACTGTAGGAGTAGGGAATAGGAGTGTTTTTTATTCTTTCGCAAGCTCCGTTTATATCGGCAAAGGTATTTAAATTGGTATCTAACGATAAGTATTCTATTTCGGATAACTCGTTTCGTGATTTAACTTCGTGCAGTTTATCATAAATAAGTTTGGCAATATAATTTACTTTATGCTCTTTATTTTCCAATACTTGTTTTTCGCTTTCTGTAAGAGAAAGCTCGTCCATTTTAACGCCTTCACGCAAATGTTCTTTCATAGCATAAGCGTAATTGGGAATCATGCGGGTAAAGAAATCTTTATCATTTTGGTTAAATACCGAAGAACTTGATATTTTTATTGCCAAATTTCTTGTGTTATTTACCAATTCTCCCCATTTTTTTCTACCTTCCCACCAACGGTCGTAACCGGTATTGGTTCTAAATACCAGCAACAATGACAAAACAAAGCCTACTAAAGAATAAACCGCCATTAATTCTCGATGCCACGATGCTCTGTCTCTTATACACATCTT